>OGFC01000683.1_pt1 | contig 28100 bp, 24 predicted proteins | sample 1570841 | NCBI WGS metagenome assembly OGFC01 (sample SAMEA2582137, study PRJEB24529) | metagenome | biome: Human gut stool | place: China | collected 2011 | reverse complement strand
AACTGGTACAGAAATACAAACGCGCTCTGGGTGCACAGGAAAAGGCTGCTCAACCGACGGCCTGCCATCCTAACGGCCCGGAAGCAATTCAGTATCCAGAACTATACGAAACACGCCCGTATCTGAACATCCCCGAATGGAGTGTGGCAGACGTAAACGGCGACTTGCCTCAATGCGGATTATCCGGCTCACCTACAAAGGTAAAGACTATACAGAATATCGTGTTCCAGGCTAAGGAAAGTAAAACGCTGACCGGTTCGGACAAAGATATAGAAGATATGATTGTTGAACTGTTAGCTAACCACACCATCGGATAAGATTATGAATAACGTATTTGTATATTGTGAGATTGAAGGCACAACCGTTGCCGATGTAAGTCTCGAACTTCTGACCAAAGGTCGCAAGTTAGCGAATCAGTTAGGCTGCCAGCTGGAAGCGATTGTTGCCGGTAGCGGCCTCGAAGGTATAGAAAGCCAGGTGTTGCCTTACGGTGTCGACAAACTGCATGTGTTCGATGCACCGGGCTTGTTCCCTTACACATCCCTGCCCCACTCTTCCGTACTGATCAACCTGTTCAAGGAAGAAAAACCCCAGATCTGCCTGATGGGTGCTACCGTTATCGGTCGCGACCTGGGTCCTCGTGTATCATCTGCACTGACCAGCGGTCTGACAGCCGACTGTACTTCCCTAGAAATCGGCCCTCACGAAGATAAACGGGCAGGTATCACTTACGAAAACCTGTTGTATCAGATCCGTCCGGCATTCGGCGGTAACATCGTTGCCACCATCATCAACCCCGAACACCGTCCCCAGATGGCTACCGTTCGCGAAGGTGTGATGAAGAAAGAGATCCTGGACGCCAATTATAAAGGTGAAGTGATCCGACACGACGTTGCTAAATTTGTTCCGGAAACGGATTATGTAGTAAAGGTGATCGACCGTCACGTAGAAAAGGCAAAACACAACCTGAAAGGCTCTCCGATCGTCATAGCCGGCGGTTACGGAATGGGTTCGAGGGAAGGATTCGACAAATTGTTCGAACTGGCTAAAGAACTTCACGCCGAAGTAGGTGCCAGCCGCGCTGCTGTCGATGCCGGTTTCTGCGATCACGACCGCCAGATCGGCCAGACAGGTGTAACAGTTCGTCCGAAATTATATATCGCTTGCGGTATCTCCGGACAGATACAGCACATTGCAGGTATGCAGGATGCAGGTATCATCATCTCTATCAACAACGACGAGAACGCTCCGATCAACACGATCGCCGACTATGTTATCAACGGCACAGTTGAAGAAGTGATCCCGAAGATGATTAAATATTACAAACAGAACAGCAAGTAAAGAGATGGCAAATTATTATACAGACATACCGGAACTCAAGTATCACTTGAACAATCCGATGATGGAACGTATTTGCGAACTGAAAGAACGCAATTACAGAGATAAAGAAGAGTTCGACTATGCACCGCAGGATTATGCCGATGCAATGGATTCATTCGATAAAGTGCTTGAAATCACCGGAGAAATCACCGGAGAGATCATCGCCCCCAACGCCGAAGGTGTTGACGAAGAAGGCCCTCACTGCGCTAACGGACGTGTAAGCGATGCTTCCGGAACAAAACAAAACCTGGATGCAATGGTAAAAGCCGGCCTGAACGGTATGACCATGCCGCGTCGTTTCGGTGGTTTAAACTTCCCGATCACTCCGTACACCATGTGTGCCGAAATCGTTTCTGCCGCCGATGCCGGATTCGGTAACATCTGGTCACTACAGGATTGTATCGAAACATTATATGAATTCGGAAACGAAGACCAGCACAATCGTTTCATCCCGCGTATCTGCGCCGGAGAAACCATGTCTATGGACTTGACCGAGCCGGATGCCGGTTCTGACTTGCAGTCCGTTATGCTGAAAGCGACTTTCGACGAAAAAGAAAACTGCTGGCTCCTGAACGGTGTAAAACGATTTATCACCAATGGGGATGCAGACCTTCACTTGGTACTGGCCCGTTCGGAAGAAGGAACGAAAGACGGACGTGGTTTGTCTATGTTCATCTATGACAAGAGACAGGGTGGTGTAGACGTTCGCCGCATTGAAAACAAGTTGGGTATCCACGGATCTCCTACTTGCGAACTGGTTTACAAGAATGCAAAAGCTGAACTTTGCGGCGACCGCAAATTAGGCTTGATCAAATATGTAATGGCGTTGATGAACGGTGCCCGCCTGGGTATCGCCGCCCAGTCCGTCGGTTTGAGCCAAGCAGCTTACAACGAAGGAATGGCTTATGCCGAAGAACGTAAACAGTTCGGCAAAGCGATCATCGACTTCCCGGCAGTTTACGATATGCTGTCTATCATGAAAGCAAAACTGGATGCCGGTCGTGCACTGTTGTATCAGACTTCACGCTATGTGGATATCTACAAAGCGCTGGATGATATTTCACACGAGCGTAAACTGACTCCGGAAGAACGTCAGGAACAGAAGAAATATGCTAAACTGGCCGATGCCCTCACTCCGTTGGCAAAGGGTATGAACTCGGAATATGCCAACCAGAATGCATACGACTGTATCCAGATTCACGGCGGATCAGGTTTCATGTTGGAATATGCTTGCCAGCGTATCTATCGTGATGCCCGTATCACATCCATCTATGAAGGTACGACACAGTTGCAGACCGTTGCCGCTATCCGTTATGTAACAAACGGTTCTTACCTGGCGATGATCCGCGAATTTGAAGCTATCCCCTGTTCTGCCGAAATGGAACCACTGAAAGCAAGACTGGTAGAAATGGCTAACAAGCTGGAAGCTTGCATGAATAAGGTGAAGGAAGCACAAAATCAGGAATTACTTGACTTCGTTGCCCGCCGCCTGATGGAAATAGCAGCGGACTGTATCATGGCTCACCTATTGATCCAGGATGCAACCAAAGCACCCGAATTATTCAGCAAATCAGCCGTTGTATACTTGAACTACGCTGAAGCCGAAGTAGAAAAACACAACAGCTTCATCAACAAGTTCAACGCTGACGAATTAGCAAACTACAGACAATAATAAGTATTGCCTCTCCATAAAAAAGCCGGATATCCTTTGATATTCGGCTTTTATTTTATTATCGACGATGCCATAACGCCCATTGCATAAGACCTCTTAATGATAAATATACCAGAAATGCCATCCATAAGGCATGGTTCCCCATTGAGGCATAAAAAATATAATAGATCAGGAAGAACATTCCTGAAGCCACCAGCATAGAATAAAGCATCAAACGGGTTGCGGTGGCACCGATCAGGATGCCGTCCCAGAGGAAAGCGGCAAATCCAGCCAGGGGAACGGCCAATACCCAATAATAATAGGTTCCCGCCGCCTCGATAACAGTCGTGTCATTCGTCAGCAATCCCAGGAAGCCCTGTCCTCCCATCATGTATAGGATGGTAAATGCTAACGACAATCCCCAGCCCCAACGGAACAACAGGCGGATCATCCTTTGCAATCCGTTCCGGTTCTGTGCTCCGACATAACGTCCCGTCATTGCTTCACCGGCATAGGCAAAGCCGTCCATGATATAGGAGAACAAAGTGAATAACTGCATCAATAAGGTATTGACTGCCAGCACCACATCCCCCTGTCGGGCACCCGTCGACGTAAAAAAGGTAGTGACAGCCACCAAGCACAAAGTACGGAAAAAGATATCGCTGTTCACCTCGAAGAACCTGCGCATAGCCGTCCTCCCCACGATCTCACTCCACCGGAAAGCAATCTTCAACCTGCCATAATATCGTAACCAAAGCAATAAAGCCATGAACAATCCTGCATACTGGGCAATCAACGTCCCTAGAGCCACCCCTGTAATCTTCATGTCCAACAGGAACACAAACGCCAGACTCGCCACGATATTCACCACATTCTGCGTGATCGCTATAAACATCGGGAAACGGGAATTCTGCATCCCGATAAACCAGCCGGCAAACCCATACAATCCTAACACAGCGGGAGCCCCCCAGACACAAATATTGAAATAAACCGTAGCCAACTGCCGTACCTCCGGTGTTGCATCGATCAGATGGAAAGCGATCGCCCGGATCGGATATTGCAGCAACAGCAGACAGAAAGCAACAAAGCCCCCTACCGCCACCGCCCGCAACAAAACCCGCGTCACCTCTTTCAGGTCGCGCTGTCCAAAAGCCTGAGAAGTCATACCACTCGTCCCCATCCGCAGAAAACCAAACAGCCAGTAAATAATATTGAATAGCATCCCTCCTACGGCGATCGCCCCGATATAAGCCGCCGATCCTAAATGACCGACAATAGCGACATCAATCAACCCCAATAACGGAACGGTTATATTTGAAACAATAGAAGGTATTGCCAGTTGAAGTATCTTTTTGTTCATTACATATATTCTTAATTATCCAGAGACAAATTTACTGATTACTTCATATATAATATCTATAAGCCATTAAGTTTCGGCATTAGTACTATTGCACAATATTTTTTCCGACTTTCGTCTGCCATCTGCAACAAACACACATAACACATTATACACATGACACTTACCTGGTTGCAGACGGTCCGTTTTATCTGCAACCCCATCTGTCATCTGTCACCTCCTTACCCTATCTTTACCACAAAATAACAAGTTCCACGCTTGGTACGCCGGGAAGGATACTTGTTTTTCTGCAACAAACGACCGAAATAAGACAATCGTTTGTTCCCCAGCTTCACACCACTCATCTTTTGCAGATAAAGGATTATTTCAATCGGAGAAAGACATTCGCTTTCCTCATCCGGTAAAGCGGGACGGAAATATTGCAGAAGCAATTGCTCTTCGACAGGCATTTGCTGAAAAGCCTCATTACTCTTTGTCGTTGAAAACTCTTCTTCGGAAGTAAACCAATAACGCTCGCCCGCAGCTAAAGCAGCCGACGCCTGTGCATACAACTGCTCGTAATCTATTGTAGATGAATTATCGATCGTACCAGTTATTTCAATACAAATAAAACGGCGGCTTCCGGTAGGATCAGACAATAAATCGTAATTATTGCAGGTAGCAATGAAAGAGGCATAACGATGCAACGCGTCGACACTCCGCTTATAAGGCTGACGGGCATTGACCACCGGCTTTTGCAGGACATGTTTCAAAAAACTCTGGTAAGCGGAACTAACCGAATCGAACTCGTCGATATTAATAAGGGCAAAGCGGCTTAACATCAATTCCGCATTCCGCTTGTTACCGAAATCAATGCTATCGGTATAATATATACGCAAAGAAGGAGGCAACAAATTCCGGCACCAGGTAGACTTGCCACATCCTTGCGGGCCCACCAGTAATGGCAATGAACTGTTCGCATGCAGATGTTCACGCCTGCGCCAATGCATAACCATACTCAAAAACCAAATATAAAACAAATCCCTCCAATGCGGATTGCCGGTCGGTAACGTATCCGCCAAAGCACGGATATGATCTTTTCCGTCCCAGACCGACAAATGATTCAGAAAGTCATCCAACGGATGAAAAACAGGTGCACGATCCGAATAAACATACCGCTTCACATCCCTGTCCCACAAAGCCAACCCCTCGGACTGAGCATTCAGCCCGATACTGTTCAATACGGTATCCGTTACCGGAGCAAACCGGATATAATAAGACCCGCGGGCACGGAACTCCACATCTCCGGTCAGCATATTCCGGCGAAATTCATAACGCCGTTTCATAAACTCATCCGTTTTAACAGCCATCGACTGTTCCTGGGGTATAGAAAATTTCTTCCCGAAATTCCTGGATAACAAATAAGCCGTATGTATCGTTTCCCTTATTTCTTCCTCAAAAAACTTCAGATCCCGGTATATCATCGTCCAGCGGACAGCATCTTCTTCCGGGATACCCGAATGGAAACAGTTCTCGGCCAACCGGATCAGAAAAGGCCTGACCTCTTTTCCCTCATCCAAGCCACCGGTCTTATCCAATGCATCCAGCACACAAGCATTATATAAGCGGGAAATAATATGGCTACGCTCATAACCGGGCATTAACCGCAATAAAGGGTCTTCATTTTTTCCGACTGCCTCCCTATAAGTAGTTTCAGCAACCAATTGCATCGGTTGCTCTTGTGTCAGCGGGATAGCCGAAGGGTTATAATAGACTTCCGGATCGTACGAATGTCTGCATCCCTGTTCCAAAGACAGGTTTTCAAAAGGGATATCCCATTGTAACTGAGCACGGTAATAGTTCACCGCACGACGGCAAGCCGACGCATGAAAGAGTTCTGCCAACTCTTTCGTTTGCGGTAAAGAACCATCCGGCAACGTAAACGGAAGCAAAATTTTTACACTTTTACCACTCGATCCCGTAAAAGCAGCCAATGTTTGCGGAGCTTCCGAAGCCAGTTTCTTTATCCTTGCCACTTCCCCTCTATCGGCCAGATTATTAACCTGCACCAACACAAGACCATTGTATGTACTAAAATTCAGGCTATTATCTTTTTTCCTGAATAAGGCTGCAAACATTAATACGGGGATCTTTCCGGCATGGACATTTTTGTTTCCGGGCATTATGCTTATAAGCGATTCTCTTAACAGGCCTATTTCCCGGCTATACTCTCCATTCCCTATTGCAGCCATGACAAGATTCAACTCTATATTTTTCAGCGACTTACCATCACCTTTTACTTGTGTTATTTTCATAGATACCGTTATTTTATTAGACATACGGATGACAGATGGCAGATACAGTTGCAGATAACACTCTATCATCTGCAACACCTAACAAAGTACTTTTCAACCATTTACTTTAAAAAGTGGCAGATGACAGATAAATTCCTGAAACTTTATGTACAACCTTATTTCAGTCTCGTAAACTCAATATCGCTCAGCCGGTCTTTCAGCTTCGGACTAGGTTTGAAGCCTATCCCTTTCAGTTTGATGGATTCAGCGCGGATTTTAGACGGTTCTTCCACATCGCGATTCGGCTGGGCGGTCACGGAGAAGGTGCCCAGACCGTCGATCGTCACCGTATTGCCTTCTTTCAAGGCTTCCGATATCAAAAGAGTCAGATTTTCGATCATCCCTTTAACATCCCCATACGTGAAGGTGCTGGCATCGGCCATTTGTTCTGCCAGCATATCGAGGTTTACATTACCATAACTTACGGTGGTAACCGAATACTTTACCTGCTCTTTGCCGGTAATATTATCATTGATTTTTGTGAGTTTGTACCTTACTGCCATGCGGTTCCCTTTCTGTTAGATTTAATATTACTACTAGTTATTTCAAAGGTTACTACCTTTTATATCACTGATTACTAGTTAGTAAAACCAGGCTGTACAGGATAATCGAATAAGGTGTACAGGCTGGCCGACCAGGGTGTACAGGATAATCAGCCAAGGTGTACAGGATGATATTACTAAGTCAGGACTAAAGGTATAAAATATAAGGAGATATACAATAGTTTATCCTATATTTTTATCTTCTATTGCCGTTCATGTTAATAACAACACTTCGATTTTTCAAACTAAGACACAATAAACGTCACTTGGAAACCGGGCACAGGCCGTTCAGCCAAACAAAGGTCCCGGCCTTGCCGAACCATCATCTGCCGGGAAAGTGACAAGCCGATACCCGACCCATTCTTTTTGGTTGTAAAGAACGGAACAAAAATCTCCCGCTCGACCTCTGCCGAAATAGGCGCACCGTTGTTGCTGATCCACAACTCCTTATTCCAACGCACATCCATAGCCGTCGCCCCGGCTTCGCAGGCATTCTTGACCAGATTGATCAACACCTGACGCAACATATTCTCATCCGTAAACATCGTGGCAGACAAAGGGATGGAAATATGCCACTTCAAATCCGGATAAAGCGTCCGAATTCTTTCCACGAAAGCGGCCAATGGAATCTCCACAAGAACCGGCTCCTGCAACTCTGCCAGTTTCCGGTAACTGTCCACAAACAAGGCAAGCCCCCGGCTGGTGTCATGAATGGCACGGACTCCCTCCTCGTAAACCGTCCCCGCAATCGCAGGATTATCCAAATAGGCCTGGCTGATGCTGGCTATCGGTGTCGTGGCATTCATGATTTCATGGGTGAGCACACGAGTCAGACGTTGCCACGATTCCACTTCGTTGCGGGCAAGCAGCACGCCTATATCCTTACCTGTTTCGTTAAGGGCTTCCTGCAACGCCCGTTCCCCGAAGAACAGACCTTTCACAGGAAGACGGAACGTGAACTCTTCGTTGCGAATCGCCTCACGCATCAGATGCGCCCGGTCTCTCAGCAACACCTGATGACGATAGAACCATCCGAAGAAGACAACAACGACCACCAAAAAAGAGACTATCAGAATCATAGTTTTTTCATTTTAGCATACAACGTCTGCCGGGTAATCCCCAACAGTTCGGCAGCCCGGCTGATGTTGCCGTGGCAACGCTCCACGACCTTATGTACATGCTCCGCCTCGACTTGTTCCAACGAAACCACTTTCCGGCCGGCATCAATCGCATCTTTCAAGACACGGATCAACTCCTGGTTGTCCCAAGGCTTGGTAACAAAGTCTGCCGCTCCCATCTTCAACCCGCGCACCGCCAATTTGATATCAGCGTATGCCGTCACCAGCACCACCGGAATGGCCGGATGCTTCTTATGGATTGCCCGAAGCCAAAGCAAGCCGTCTTGTCCGGAGTTTCCCCCTTGCGTGAAGTTCATGTCGAGCAAAATCACATCCACCTCCTCTTGTGCCAATACCGTAAGAAGCGTATCGGGAGAAACAAGCGTCAATACTTTGTCAAACTCACCGGCCAAACAGATCCTGACTGCCGTAAGAATCGCCGGATTATCATCCACCACCAATATCGTCCTGTAATTCGCCATATCCGATTCGTTTAGATTACCTTCATTTATCGGGGATAAAGGTACGGAAAAAGGCTGTATGAATATCATACAAACAGGTGTATGATTTTCATACAAACTGCTCTAACCGCACTTTCCATCCATTGCCGAATGACGGCAATCCTATACATTTGCAACAAACAAAACAATGAACAGAGATGAAATCGTACTTCACTTTTCTCAGCCGCAACAAGCTCTACACAGCTATCCAGTTCTTCGGACTGGCCATCGCATTGGGAGTCGTCCTCCTTTTAACACTATATGCTAAAACCGAATTCAATATCGGTAACAAACAGCCATACTCCCAGCAATTGTATGCCATCGGCTACGGCGATGACATCGGTATGACAGTCGGTACCGCCCCGGAATTTTTCCCTTCCATTCCGGAAATAAAAGAATGGACACGCTTCATCAACAACGAGTTGACAGACTTGACCATAGACAACAACTACTACCAGGTGAACAGCCTTGCCGTCGATTCCAACTTCTTCCGGATGCTGGGCTATTCGCTCATCGGATGCAACCACGACAAGGCGCTAAGCGGAACAGACGAGGCCGTCATCTCCGAACCGTTCGCTCGTAAAGTATTCGGCAATGAAGATCCTATCGGACGCACAATCATGTACCTGAACCAGACACCGCTACGGGTCATCGGGATTCTTCCGGCCTTCGATCCGACAGAACTGTTGAAACCGGTCGACCTCCTGGTCTCTATCAAATTGGAGGAAAAGACTTATGCCTGGATGGATAACTTCGGTCAGACCCAAACGTTCGTCACATTAGCGGAAGGGGCAACACCCGCCAACGTCACCCGAAAACTGCTCGACAGTTATAAAAGTTATTGGGATTATTGGGAAGAAGACAACAGCACGAACACCTTTGCGTGGGGTTCATCACTCACACGCATGGACGAAATATACTTTTCACCCATGAACCATAACACTCCTTTCCGCAACGGAACACGGAAACAGGTTCAAATCTTATTGGCCATCGCGATAATCTTGCTCCTTTCGGCCGTCTTCAACTACATCAACCTGACCGTGTCGCAAACCGGCAAGCGGGCACATGAGATGGCGACTCGACGATTGATGGGCGATTCTGCCGGGCAAATCGTGTTGCGCTATCTCGCCGAGTCGGCAATCTTCACAACCGGGTGCTTCATCGGCGGATGCCTCATTGCCGTCATTGCCAAACCCTATTTCGAATACTTGCTCTCTACCCAAATCGCCATATCGCTTTCTCCCGCAACGGTCGCCTACGCCCTGTTGTTGTTGGCCGGAATCACCGGCATATCAGGATTACTACCGGCTCTCATCATCCGTAAATACAGCCCGATAGATATTGTAAAGGGGAACTTCCGCTTGCAGAACAAGCAACTATTCAGCCGCCTGTTCATCATCGTGCAGAACGTGATCAGCACGTTCCTCATTGCGTTGGGGCTGACAATGGCCGTCCAAATACACTACCTTGCTACCCTGCCGACCGGTTATAATACCGATCTGGTCTTTGTACGGGCCTGGGATTTAGGAGCGACCTACAACAAACAAGCCATCCTCCAGAAACGTTTGCAGGCATTGCCCCAGGTGGCAGAAGTGGCGTTGGCACGGAAACTGCCTTTCGTCAGCGGCCACGATGGCGTACGCCAGCCGGACGAAGAGGGAATGTCATGGCTCCACCTCTCGGATGTGGACAGCACAGCATTCCGGATGTTGGGCTTCGAAGTAGCAGAACGCTGGTCAGACCCGCTACCCGGCATGGTTTGGGTAACGGAAGAGACCTGCCGCCGTTACAACCTTTCGGCCGACAACCCCCATTTCGGGAAGAACGGCGACGAGAGCGGCTACCGGTATAACGTCTGTGGAGTTATCCGTGATTACCGTTCACTCATGGCGTTAAGCACTCCGACACCCGATTCGCACGGAGCGGTCAGGGTGATGGACCCGCAAGGCTATGTGATCAACCAGGTAATCCGGCCCCGAGGTGACCGGTCGGAAGCCCTGGCAGCCATCCGCCATACCTGCCGGGAAGTATCCAAAGAGGTGATCGGGATACCGAAAGACCTGGAAGCCGATTATATCGATGATTATCTGGACAAAGATTTGACACACGAAAAGAACATCGTGATGCTCGTCCTATGCTTCATGGCCATCTCCATCCTCATCTCTGCCATGGGACTGTTTGCCATGTCGATAAGCTACACCGAACAGCAAAGCAAGCGGATTGCCTTGTGTAAAGTGATGGGAGCCGAAACAAGCAGTGCGGTATGGGAACTTTCCAAACGGTTCATGACGCTCTCGTTGCTTGCCGCCTGCTTCGCCCTGCCCATCAGTTTGAAAGCAGTTCAAATCAGTTTGGAGTCATTCTATAACCGCATCGCCTTCCCGTGGCACCTCATAGCCGCGGCTGTTTTGGCAACCATAATTATCGCTTTCGTGTCAATCATCAGCCAAACTTTGAAAGTCGCCCGCCGCAACCCTATAAAAAGTATCCGGACGGAATAAAAACAACAGTATATAACAGGTAACATCATTATAAAAAACGAAACAAGTCATGATTAAAATAAAGAATCTCAGCAAAAGCTTCCGAACGGAAGAAATAGAAACCATCGCACTCAACGGCGTAAGCATGGAAGTGAAAAAGGGCGAGTTCGTCGCCATCATGGGTCCAAGCGGATGCGGCAAATCGACCTTGCTGCATATTCTCGGCCTGCTGGACAACCCGGACGAAGGCAGTTACCTGTTGGATGGGGAAGAAGTGGGACACTTGAAAGAGAAAGACCGAACCCGTTACCGCAAAGGACGTATCGGGTTCGTCTTCCAAAGTTTCAACCTCATCGACGAGCTGACGGTGGAAGAAAACATAGACCTCCAACTGAAATATCTTGGCGTACCCAAAGCCGAACGCAAGCAGCAGGTACTTGACATCCTGCGCAAAGTACGCCTCAGCCAACGCGCCAAACATTACCCGCAACAACTATCCGGAGGCCAACAGCAACGAGTAGCCATCGCCCGCGCCGTGGTAGGCAAACCTAAATTGATTTTGGCCGACGAGCCGACCGGCAACCTCGACTCCAAGAACAGCCTCGAAATAATGAAACTGCTCAGCCAGTTGAATGCCGAAGGAACGACTATCGTCATGGTGACACACTCGCAGCACGATGCCACATACGCCGACTACATCATCAATCTTTTCGACGGACAAATTGTCAATGAGTTGGATGGAATACTTTGATACTTATAACATTCTCTCAATGTCATATATGTTGTCCACGGGTATGGCAACCGGAAACATTCAAAGGCATGGCCGCCATTCTTACAGAGAGACTGTGCGGCCATACCCGGTTCATTTCATAAAGCTATCCCTCAGTTTTCCTATCGACGGCACAAAAAACGAAATTACCCCGATTATACCTACCAATGCCCCGCCGATTATAAATGTATTCCCTATCCCTATGTTATCCGCCAGAAACCCGGTACTCAGCAACCCGATCATCGAAGGCAACAGACTGACACTCATATAGAAAGAAAATACCCGTCCCATCACGACCGGATTGATACGTGTCTGTACCACCGTGGTAAAAGAAGCCATATAAAGGGAACCGGAGATACCGCCGATCGCAGTCAGTCCGACGAACAGAGGATATCCCGAAACAGGCAAGATACCGGACAAGCCGAAGGTCAGCCCCAGCAGGATATACATCCAATTAATCAAAGAGATCTCATTCAGCTTAAACTTCTTCATGCCCAGGAAAGCACCACCCAGCAAGGCCCCTATTCCCCAAGCTGCTTCCACCAGACTGATCTGAAAAGCATTACCGGAATAATGATCCAACGTCATCAACGGAAATAAAACGCTGACCGGCATAATAAAGAAGGTGGCGATGATAGAAAGCACGAACAACCACGACAATCCGCTTTGTGCACGCACTTCCGTCAAGGCTTCCTTTGCCTCCTTCAGCAAATGAACCTTCTGCGTCCGCTCCGTATTGTCCGGATCGGGTATCTTCACAAACAAAAGAGACGTACAGGCCAATGCCGCCCCGATCACGTCCAGCAACAGGATATTCGTCATCTCCATAAAAGAGATAAAAAGAGCAGCCAATGCCGGACCGGCAATATTACAGGCCGATTGGATGATCTGGTTGATACCGGCTATACGGATCAACTCCGATTTGGGAGCCAGCAAAGGGACAGAGGCCTGCATAGCCGGCATGTGGAACGCCGAACCGACCGAACGCAAAGCCAGCAGGATATAGATATGGCCGATCTTCGCCACATCCAGATAGAACAGGACGGCAAGTATCAAGGTGCAGAAAGCGATAAAGCTATCCGCCATGATCATAACCCGCTTCCTCTTCCAACGGTCGATATAGATACCCGCAAACAAACCGAGCACCGACTGCGGAAGCATGGCGGCAATAGCGGCAAAAGCCAATACCTCAGCCGACTTTGTTTCGAAACTAAGCCATAGGATGATTGCAAAATTAACGATCGAGCTGGTCAGGATAGAGAAGAACTGACCGGTCCATATAATAGCGAATACTCTTTTCCAGTTATTCATAACTTCTTTTAATTAAAATAAAATATGTATAGAAAGTCGATCCCCGACAGACTGCCGGAAGTAAAAAACGAAGGCTCAAAAGATAAGAAAGCTCTTATCTTCCGTTACACAAAGTAAGCGAAGCCTGATTTAGAAGTTATTGAACACATAAAGATGAATTAATTTGTTGCAAGTATACGAATAAAATCTGAATTACCAAACTGTTTAAAAAACGAAGGCTGCGGGATTCACATCCGACAGCCTTCTACACTAACCCTTAACTTTAACCAATGAAAAACAATAATCTACTTAGTTTTTTAATGAAGCGATTGCTGCTTCATAATTCGGTTCGTTCGTGATCTCGGAAACAAGTTCCTCATAAACGACCTTTCCTGATTGATCGACAACTATCACGCCACGGGCCAATAAGCCTTTCAACGGACCGTCAACCATCAGCATCCCGTACTTATCTTCAAAACATGAACAGCGGAATGCAGAAAGTGTAATCACTTTATCGATACCTTCCGTAGTACAGAAGCGTCCATGTGCAAAAGGTAAATCTTTCGATACGGCTAAAACCACAGTGTTGGGTAAAGAAGCAGCTTCTTTATTAAAGCGTCTCACTGATGCGGCACATACGGCTGTATCCAGACTGGGGAATACATTGATCACAACATTCTTCCCTTTCAGTTCTTTCAGAGACAATTCAGACAAGTCACTTTTTACTCCTTTGAAATCCGGAGCCTCTGCTCCTACTGCCGGTAATGAACCATTTGTATTTACGGCGTTACCTTTAAATGTTATCTTTGCCATCTTTGTAGTATTTTATGTTTTACGTTACAAGCGGCTCACAAATATAAGTCGCTTTGTATGACTAAAACAAAAGTTAAAGAATAATGTTTTTCCTTTTAACTCTTTTTAATTACTTAGCGAGAGAACAGTTTTTCTATCTTTGACGCAAATTAAAAAAACATGGATTGGTTAATTATCGGCGGACTACTCGCCATCATCATTTTACAACTGTTATTCCGTCCGAAAAAGGACACCTCCGACACACAAAACGAACTGAAACGCTTGCTTGACGAAATGCAACGTTCATTCGAACGCATCGAGAAAAACTTCCGCGAAGATTTCAGGCTGAACCGGGAAGAGGGTCGTATCGTTGCCCGCGACAACCGGGAAGAACTGACCCGCTCCATGAGCGAGTTCCGCGAGGCTTTCGACCGGGGTATCGCTTCTTTCAACAACCTGCAACGGGAAAAGTTCGCCAACCTCGACGAGCAGCAGCGGCTACTGGTTGCCAACACGGAAAAGCGACTGGAAGATATCCGCGTCACCGTCGACGAGAAACTGCAAAAGACACTGAACGACCGGATCGGGCAGTCGTTCCGCCTGGTCACCGAACAACTGGAGAGCGTGCAGAAAGGCCTCGGCGAAATGCAAACACTGGCACAGGATGTAGGCGGGCTGAAACGGGTATTGAGCAACGTCAAGACACGGGGGAATATCGGAGAGATACAGCTGAGCATGCTGCTCGAACAGATACTCGCCCCGGAACAATATGAAGCGAACGTCCATACCCGCAAAGGATCGGATGCCGTCGTGGAGTTTGCCGTCAAGCTGCCCGGACGCGATGATGTACGCGAATATGTCTACCTCCCGATCGATGCCAAGTTCCCGAAGGATGTCTACGAACAACTGCTGGATGCCTACGACAATGCCGACCCGCAGGCAATCGAAGCAGCCGGGAAGTTACTGGAAACGACCATCAAGAAGATGGCCAAGGATATCTCCGACAAATACCTGGCTCCTCCCGCCACCACCGATTTCGGTATCATGTTCCTCCCGTTCGAGGGCATCTATGCGGAAGTGGTACGCCGCTCCGCCCTGATGGAAGAACTGCAACGGACGTACAAAGTGGTTGTAACGGGGCCTACAACGCTGGCCGCCATACTGAACAGCCTGCAAATGGGCTTCCGTACCCTGGCCATACAAAAGCATTCGGGAGAGGTATGGACGATACTCGGTGCCGTAAAGAAGGAGTTCGAGAAGGTGGGCGGCATGCTGGAAAAAGCACAGAAGAACCTGCAAACGGCCAGCGGCCAGATCGAAGAGGTGCTGGGTACCCGTACCCGCGCCATCCAACGGAAACTGAAAGATGTCGACACCCTGAGCGACCGCGAAGCCCGCGCCATCATCCCCGAGCTAGGCCCCCTGACAGATATTGAAGAAGAAACAGATACAGAATAATCATGAAGAAAAGACAGATACCCCATACTTACGTTATTATATTTTACATCATCCTCTTTTGTGCCGCCCTGACCTGGGTAATCCCCGGCGGACAGTACATTGAAAGTATCAACGACGCGGGACAGAAAACCGTGATCTACGAAACTGTGGACAGGGTTCCGCAGACCTGGCAAGTATTCTCCGCATTCTACAAAGGTTTTGTGGATAAAGCGGATATTATCGTCTTCATCCTGATTATCGGCGGTGCATTCTGGATCGTAAACGACAGCAAGGCTTTCGATATCGGTACCGTCAGCTTCCTGCGGAAAGCCCGGAAGATGGAAACGAACCCGCTGATACGGAAGATCGGGGTAGAGAATTTCCTGCTCACCTCCATTATGTTGCTGTTCAGTATATTCGGTGCCGTGTTCGGCATGAGTGAAGAGACGATCGCCTTCTGCCTGGTACTGGTACCGATGGCGATCTCGATGGGATACGACTCGATCACCGGGGTCTGTATGGTGTTCGTTGCCGCCGGACTGGGCTTTGCCGGGGCGATACTCAACCCGTTCACGATCGGCATAGCACAGGGGCTGGCGGGTATTCCGCTTTTCTCGGGGATAGAATACCGTATTTTCTGCTGGTTCGTGATTAATATCATCGGCTTCACCTGGATACTGCGTTATGCTGCCAAAGTGAAGAAGAACCCGAAGCTCTCCCCCGTTTACGAGGAAGACCAATACTGGCGCGACCTGCATAGCAACACGTCACTGGACGTTACCTACCATACGCCGAAAGCTGCCTGGGTAAGTTTCGCCCTGCTGACCGTGGCACAGGTCATTTTTGCCGTTTCCTATCCGCTCACCACGTTACGGATCGGGAACAGCGTGATCGAAGGACTGCCCTTAATGCCGATCCTCACCGTTGCTTTCATCCTGACCTCGGTCGTTGCCCTGAAGAAAACGGTTCACCTGTATATACTGAACCTGTTGTTCTTTACGATCTTCTACCTGATCACCGGGGTGATGGGCTACGGCTGGTATATCATGGAGATAGCCACCCTGTTCTTCGTACTGGGAATAGCGGCAGGGATAGCCAACAACCGCACGCCGAACGAACTGGTCAAGCTCTTCCTCGACGGATGCAAAGACATTATGAGTGCCGCCTTGGTTGTCGGACTGGCAGGCGGCATCATCGTGATCCTACAGAACGGGAAGATCATCGATACGATCCTGTTCAACCTGGCTAAAGGGATGGAAGGACTTGGGCAGGTAGCTACCGTCGGCATGATGTACATTATCCAGACACTGATTAACCTGGTGATCCCTTCGGGCAGTGCCAAAGCCGCCCTTACAATGCCCATCATGGCACCTTTCTCCGACCTGATCGGACTGTCCAAGCAGGCTACGGTCATGGCCTTCCAGTTCGGCGACGGCTTTACGAACCTGATCACACCCACCTCCGGCGTACTGATCGCTGTACTCGGAGTCAGCCGCATCCCTTACGACAAATGGTTCGGCTGGGCCTGGAAGTTTATCCTGGTGATGGTGATCGTCGGGTTCCTGCTGTTGATACCGACCGTACTAATCCCGATGAACGGGTTTTAATTAATTTACCTATCTTTGTGGCTTCAACCGATTGGAATATGAAGAATGATGGTTTTACTTTCCGCAAACGGCTGCGTAGTTTCCGGTATGCTTTCAACGGCATACGCTTGCTGGTCACGAAAGAGCATAATGCATGGATACATTGCTTTGCCGCCGTCTGTGTGATCGCAGCAGGTTTCCTGTTGGATATCTCGCAACTGGAATGGATCGCCGTAGTGATCGTGATCGGCGCCGTGCTGGCAGCCGAAGCAGTCAACTCGGCACTCGAGGCACTGGCCGATTTCGTGTCGCCCGAATACAACGAAGCCATCAAACGCACCAAAGACCTGGCCGCCGGAGCCGTCCTGCTGATGGCGATCGCAGCCGCCATCGTAGGCGGGATCATCTTCTTTCCCAAGCTGGCCGCTTTATTCTGATATTAGGAACGTTTTAAACAAAACAGGATCAAACATAGTTATTTCGATAACTCATTATTCATTATTAATCATTAATTATTCACAACAATGAAACTTCCCGAAGACCCGATGATGCTTTTCAGCGTAGTCAACATGAAACTGCGTGACAAATACGCATCCCTTGATGAACTTTGCCGTAAAATGGATGTAGACAAGGATATGCTTGTCCATAAACTGTCTGTTGCCGGATTTGAATACAGCGCCGAGAACAATAAGTTCTGGTAAACGCCGTTCCTATCAACAACATCAGTAATAAAAGAGACATGAAACCTATCAGACACATTCTCATCGTCTTTCTGGCCTTTGCCGCCTGCCTCACCGCAGGTGCACAGGAAGTAAAGATCAGCGGAAGCCGCAAGGCGGTACGTACCTCCGGCGATGTGCTGGCCTTTGTAACACCGGCCGCCAGCCTGGCAACCATACTGGCCTTGCAGGACTGGCAGGGATTGAAACAGGGAGTATTTGCGGGCGTAACGACCCTGGGGATGACCTATGCGTTGAAGTATATCGTCAAGAAAGAACGTCCCGACGGCAGCGATAATCATTCGTTTCCTTCCATGCACACCTCCGTCTCCTTCACCGGAGCAGCCTTTATACAACGCCGTTATGGTTGGAAATGGGGTATACCGGCCTATGCCGTAGCCACCTATGTAGGATGGAGCCGCACGTATGCCAAGAAGCACGACTGGTGGGATGTGGCTGCCGGAGCCGCACTGGGTGCCGGAAGTGCTTATATCTTCACCCGTCCGTTCGCTAAAAAGCATAACCTGACGATCAGCCCGGTAGCCAGCGACAAGCATTTCGGTATTTATGCTTCGATGAACTTCTGACAGGAAACAGACAGGATTAAAACTGGCGACCCGGACGTGTATCACTACAGATCCGGGTCTTACTATTTTTAAATCTATATGTGTGGACTACCACTATTCATAATGTAAAGCTTCCGCCGGTTCGAGGCTGGCCGCTTCGTTGGCCGGATACCAGATACCGGCAACGATCATCCCGACAATCAGCAGATAGGAAAGAAGGATCCCGACGATGAAACGTCCTGCCGTATTACCCAGAAGCCCGGTGCTTGTCAGGTCTGTCAACGCGATATTCAGGCAGATCAGCGAAGCCGGGATAAGCACAAGGGTCAGGAGCATCACCCCTTCACCCAATACAGCCATGCGCAACTGGCTGCGGGTAGACCCCAAAGCCATACGCAGCCCCATCTCCCCCTGCCGCTGACGGGTACGGAACCAGAAGGTACCGACTATCCCCAGGAAGATATTCAGCAGGAGAAAGAACAGGATGAACGTACGGGTCTTCATATCGCTTTTACCTTCCCGCAAAGCATCCTCCCTGATATTCGACAAAGGGGTTATATTCTGAAGATACAGGTTACCCAGTTCCACCTGGTCGCTTTTCTGTGCCATGAAGGTTTCCGCAAAGTCCTTGTCGGCATCCGGCTTTACGCGGACGGAGACTTCCGCCCACGGTAACATATTCGCACCAAAAGCTTTCACATTCGCTTCACCCTGATAGAGAAAGACCTGCGGCCTTACCTTATTGAATTCCGAGCCACGGCCTGTCCGGCTCACAGCTCCGATCGTCAGTGTCTGGTTATCGTTGCCGGTGTAGACGGTCTTCCCGACGGCATCCTGGCCGGGGAACAGGCGTTCGGCTACATCTTCCGTAATGACGGCGGTACGGGCGGTAATCCCCTCTTTCAAAGCGGCTTTACTTCCCGCTGCCGAATGGATGCGGTACACATCGAAATAGTCGGGCGATACGAAATAAAGGCGACAGGACACCGCTTCAGAACCGGTGGTATCGGAACGTAAAGCCATATAGTTGTCCATCGTATTATACGGAGTGCCGAACCGGGAGAAAGAGACAGCCTCCACCCCGGGCATACGACGGATCCTGTCCATAGCCTCCCACAAATCTTCCCCGACGGAAGACGGATGTTCGGCTGTTGTGAGATACCCCTCCGCTCCTTCTTCACGGGCGTTGAACTGGAAATTGTAGGTATGATCGAGCTCGAAGCCTACCGGGGCATTGAAGGGGTAGAGGACGACCAGGAAGTAGTCGACGATATACCACAGGCAGACAAACACCAACAGCAACTCCCCCAACAACCAGCTATTGCTTTTCCGCTGGTTCCATATCAGTTTAAGTATATGTTTAATCATCTTCTTCGTGTTTTAAGGGTTAGTATTCATTCAACGCATCTATGACATTCTTCCGCGACATCCGGTAAGCCGGTATGCCTGCCGACAGCAGGTTGAGCACCAGACAGAACAGGAAAGCATAGAGGAAGATCACCGGGTTCAGCAATTCAGACACCGATAGCTGCGGCGTCCCCCCGAACACGGAAGAGATCGACCCGAAGCTGCCACTCAGCAGCCAGGTGCGCATCAGGAAGATGGCGACATAAGATAGCAACAGTCCGCCCACTCCCCCCAGCAAGGTAAGGAACATATTCTCCGAGAGGATCTGCACGAGCAGCCTTCCTTTCGTCGCCCCGAACGCCTTGCGGATACCGATCTCGGAAAGACGGTTGCGCATCTGCGAGAGAGTCATACCGGAGAGGTTGATAGCAGGAACCAGCAGCAGGATAATGATCACAAGCACATACTGCAAGATCGTTTTCGTCTTGTCGGGGCCGATGGCACCCACCCCTTTTATCACCAGTTCCAGCTGGGTATCGGGTTGGTTATAGAGAGACAGTTTATACTCCTTCAGCGAGCTGTTGTAACCCGCCAGCAGGTTGTTCATCTCCGTACGGATCGCATCGAAGTCGGTAGGCGAACGGGCCAGGATCACGGCGTGGAACCAGCCGGTGATACTTTCCGCCCAGGTATCGTCTGCCAGCATATCCCCGTCGACGGAAGAGTATGGCAGCCAGGCCTCGGCATAGGCTGTCCGGGCGATAACGGAGACGTCTTTCACTACGCCGCTAACGGTATAGGGTTTGTAACTGATCATGACGGTCTTGCCTGCGGCATCGGTTGTACCATACAGGCGACGTGCCATCGTCTCGGTGATGACTGCCTTTTTGATACCCGAAGCCACTTCCTCATGCGTATAGGGGCTACCGGAAATGAAGTCGAAGTTGAAGACCTTCCAGAATACGTCGTCGGTAAACAGCATCAGGCAGTCTTTCTTCTCCTTTCCGCCCGGCAAAGAAGCCAGCTGGCTGCGGCAAGGAGAGAAGAAGGAGACAGCCTCGGGTGTTTTCATCGGGAGCAGACATTCCTTGACGGTACGGAGCGAGAGGTAACCATTTCCGTAATTCTTATCGTTGAAGGTACGGCCGCCCCAACGCACATACATCGTGCGGTCGCGGTTGTCCTCGGGGGAATAGTTCTTCCCCCGCATCGGGTATGTGATGACCATTACCATGATCATACAGATGGCCAGGGCTGTTCCAAGGATGGAGATCAGGCTCAGGAGCTTGTTCTCCTTCAGCATGGCCAGGGCTTGTTTCAAATAGAGTTTATACATCGTTCTAATTTATGTGTTTGGCCCCCCGTACGGGGGGATGGGTTATTCATAATGGAGAGCTTCGGCCGGTTCGAGACGGGCTGCTTTGCGGGCGGGATACCAGACGGCGAGCATGATGGTAGCCGCCAGGATGCCCCAGGTCAGCAGGCTGACAGCGAGAAGGCGAAATACCGTTACCGGCATCACGTCCGTGCTCAGGAAGTCGAGGTAAGCCAGGTTGAAGCAGAGCAGCAAGGCCGGGAGAGCGACGAGGGTAAGGATCAGCAATCCCTCGCCGATCACCAGACGATGCAGTTCGCGGCGGGTGGAGCCTACGGCCATACGCAAGCCCAGCTCTCCACGGCGGCGACTGATACGGAACCAGAAGGTACCGATCACAGCCAGGAAGACATTGACAAGGAAGAAGAGGTTGATCGCCAACGTCAGATGCCGGCCGTTCATCTCCATCGAGTTGTCGAGGAAGCCGGCGCGGATGTCGCTGTAGTACTGCACATCGGCCAGCCAGAAGTTACCTGCCGAGAGCGGCTGCTTCATCTGCTTCTTGAAGCGGTCGGCATAGTCGGCAGATCCTTCCACGCCGGGGCGGGTACGGAAGCAGATCGCGAAGGACATCACCCTCTGTTCGTCCGACCGGTATATGCTCGACTCTTTCAGGTACTCGAACATTGCGTTCTTTGGTTGGTCGACTCCCTTCTTCTTCAGGGGAGCGGTGACGGCAGAGACATACCGGAAGGTGGAGTCGCCCTTCTCATAGGTTACCTTCCGGCCAACGGCTTCTTCATTACCAAAAATATTGGTAGCCAGCGTTTGGGTGATAATGAGGCCTTCGGGAAGCTGCTTCGCCAGGCGTTCGGGGCTTTGCCCGTCGGCGGTATGGATATCGAACACCCGGAAGTAATCGGGCGTAATGGTATAGATCAGCGCTTGCTTACCGATCGAATCGTTGAAAAGCGAACGGTTGTTGTTCGAATGAGTAAAAGGCAAGGAATAGGTATCGCTGATGGCGACCGACTCGACATCGGGATGTTCGCGCAAGCGATCCACTATACGCATCAGGTTGGTACCCGGCTCGTTGCTTCCCTGCTCATAGGTAATATAGGATGAGCTGGTAGAAGGGCGCAAGGCCAATGTAACCTTATAGACATTTTCCACAGAGATGCCTTCAGGCTGGAAAGCCGTGATGCCCTGCATCAGCAAGCTGTCGAGCGAACGCCAGAGGAGAACGAAGACGAGCAGCAGTTCGATAAAGACCCACACGTTGTTACGGCGTTGAGTCCAGATAAGTTTAAGGATATGTTTCAGCATAGCATTCATTTATTAACTGTTCAGGGCATCTGTTATATTCACACGGACGGCACGCCAGACAGGTATCATCGACGAGAGGATATTCAGTACCAGGCAGACCAGGAAGGCATAGAAGAAGACCGGCAGGTTGATCATCATCCCCGGTGTCAACACCATATCTGTGTTACCCATCAAGAGGGAGACGAGCCCCGAAGCAAGCAGTAGCTTCTTGAAAAGCATCACCAGGATATAAGAGAAGACGAGCCCCATCACGCCGCCGGGCAGCATCAACACCATATTCTCCACCAATACTTGTAGAAAAAGCCCTGCCTTACGTGCCCCGAACGCCTGCCGTACACCCAGCTCGGGGATGCGGTCGTGCATGTGTGAGGCATTCAACCCCGACAGGTTTAGGGCGGGGATAAGCAGGAAGAGGAAGATGAGCAGGCCGAGTACGGTGTAAATGAAGCGCACCTCGCCTCCACTATCCACATTCGTCCCGATGCCCCCCATGACAAACTGGCGTACGATATGCTCGCCGTGGGAGTCGAGCGGGCCGGTCAGTACGATCTTCCCGTCGCTCAGGGTGGAGTTATAACGGCGTATATTCTCATCCAGCTCACCGGCAACCTCTTTTTGGGTGACACCGTCGCGGGGCAGGATATAGGCGCAGAGGAAACCGATGGAAACATCCCGCTCGTCCTTCCCTGTCTCATTGAAGGCTGCGAACGTTGTATACGGTATCCAGAGATCGGCACAGACCGAAGGAGTGATACCCGACACATCGTCCACAACGCCGCTTACGGTGTATTCCGTATCGTTGAGCAGGAAGGAACGGCCTGTTACATTCGTTTCGCCGAACAGCTTCTTGGCCGTCGTGACGGAGATTACCGCCTTGCTGATCCCCGACGTGAAATCGGCCTCATCGTATCCCTTCCCCTCAAGGAAACGGAAGCGGAAGAGTTGCCAGAAACCGTCGTTGGTAGCCATCATCGACACCTTCAAAGGATTGCCTCCCCCCAGGAGATCGATATAGTTGTCGCCAAGCAGCATGGCAGCGATCGTCGGGTCGGTGGCAACGGCGACGACCTCAGCCGAAGTCAGCGGGTAAAGACATTCGCGGACGGTGCGGGTTCCGAAGAAGAAGTCGCTGGTGCTCTGCCCCCTTGTGTATTGCAGGCTGTTGAGGTAAAGCGTGCGGTCGCGATTCACCTCCGGTGCCATATTGGCCGTACGGATATGGTAGGCGATGGCCATCACCATCACCATCGAGATAGCCAGTCCCGTTCCGATGATATAGACGCCGCTGTAGAAGCGGTTCTGCTTCATCAGGTTCCAGGCTTGTGTGAGGTATTGTTTGTACATTCCTAAGTAGATTATAGTTTTGTTTTCGGATATGCAAATGGCGTGCCACAATCGTAATATACTGATAATAAAGAGATAGCACAACAACAAGAGTGTTCGATACTGAACAGTCGTCACGGTATCGAACACTATCGGGAGAAAAGAACGGACAGTAAGAGGAAAGGAGCGGCTAGTCTTTCTCGCAGACCACCAGTTCCCACCCTTTAAAGACCAGGGTGATAAGACCCAGACAGGTATTCCCTTTGGTTTGCGCCACCAGCGGATCGGCGGCATAGCGTTGCAGTTGTACGGCAGCTTCACGGCGCAGTGCTTCTATATTGGCTTCCGTAGCGTCACGGTGGGCGTACTTCACTTCCACAATATAGCTGTAAGCAATGTCCGGTTGATGGAGCAGGTCGGGCATCATATAGAAATCGGCATACCCTTTGGCAGATTCATATTCCGGCTGAATGATATAACCGCCCACCATCCCGAGGTAAGCCAGCAGGAAGCCTTTCACATGCGCTTCCCCTTCGATAAACTCGCGCACCCGGCTCTGTCGGTCCAGTTCGCCGGCAAAGTAGCGGAAGACAGATTCCCATTCACCTTGGTAAGCCATCTTCCAGACCAGATCTTCCAGTTCATGAAAATCGAGGTTAAAGATATGAGCTTCGCGATAGGCTTCAATCAGATAGGTATAGAGTTGCTCACGGACAGTCAGGTTAGGGATTCCCAGGATAGTACGCCCCATAGATACTTCCCGAATGGAGAGAAGACCGAAATAGTAAAGCAGACTCTTGAAATTCTCCGGTAACACAATTGCCTCGGCAGGAAAAGATGAGTTTATCTCAGCCATGATACTTCCATTAGCTACCACATCCTGAATAATTGAAGCATTCACTCCAAAAGTCTTATCAACACGGATCAAGTGGCGCAACTTGTTATAGTCGGTACGGATATTATTGTCGATCATCTGGTCGGGTGCTTCCTGGTGGGGGAGATAATTATTGAGGAAGTAAAGCACCATATCCGAATTGTACATCGGCTCTTTAAGCGACCGCTTAGAGAAGCAATAGTTATCATACCACGGCTTCATCACCCCGATAAGATCATCCACGCTATCGGCAAGCATGCCTTGCGAATCGTAATAGGTCAGCATCTCCCGCAACTCCTCTTCGCTAAAACCGACCAGGCCGTTGAAGCGCGAGTCGGCACTCATATTGGCACCGATATTGAAACCGCTCGTCACATCATCCATCGTGACGGGAGACACGCCGGTGATAAACATACGTTTGATAGGCCCGTCACCCGTCGCTCCCGCCTTGATCTTATTGAAGAAGTAGCGGAAGAAGCCTTCGCTGTGGGTCAGTGCATGGTAACGTTCGTGTCCTTCACGTGCCAGGATGGAGTTGGCAAAGTTGTCGTATTCATCAATGAAAAGATAGATGGGAAGTCCGCACTGGGTAGCCCTCGATACCAGATAGGAAAACTTGGCATCGGCCGTAGGTTTTGCCATCAGTTCATCGCGAAAACCAGGTTCAAAGAAACGTTCGTAGTTGCCGGCAAACTCCATAAAGCGGAAACTACAATGCTGCTCGAACGATTCGAACACCTTATCAGGCATCGGGTTCACATCCGAGAAGTTGAAACTCAGGATCAGGTATTTCCCCTGCTCAGCTGTCGGGGTATCCGCAATGCGGCATCCGCCGAATACTTCTTCGAAACGGTCTTTCCTGTTGATATCATAATACCAGGTAAGCACATTAATCAGCAACGACTTCCCGAAACGGCGCGGACGGATCAGGAAGAAGAAACGAGCAGCCTTCTCAATTGCAGGGATATACTGTGTCTTATCCACATAATAATAGTTCTCTTTGCGGATTGTTTCGAAGTCTGTCATCCCGTAAGGTATATTCTTTGCTTCCATATCTGACTGTGTTTATTGATTGACAGGAACAAATGTACGGAATAATAATAATGTAGCAATGGAGACAACAGACCAAATATGCTATCTTTGCCCTCGTTATAACTAAACACACTAGTCATGGATAAGGAACTCCCTAAATCGCAGATGCTGGTCAAGCCCGGCAAGCTGTTCATCAAGTTAAGCAAAAGCCAGTTGCCCGGCCAAGAGCCGTTCTTTAAAGGAACCCTGCCCAACCATCCGACACTTACGATCGAAGATATCGCCACCCGGGCTGTCAAAGCCCGCTCCTCCTACCGCCACGGAACGTTCGTCGAAGTGTTCCGTACGATGATCGACGAAATGTACAACGCCATCGAAGACGGCTTCAACGTCGACTTCGGCCTGGGACGCACGGAGCTGACCGTGACCGGACGTTTCAACTCTCCTAACGATAAGTTCGACCGCGAGCGCCATGCCATCCGTGCCAACTTCCGTCCCTCTCCGCGGCTAAACCAACTGACCGACTGGTTTCCGGCAGAGGTGAGCAACTTCTACGAGAACGCCCCCAGCCCGAACGAAGTGAGTATCTACAACGAACGCTATGAAAAAGGACGTGCCTACGAGTTCCGCTGTATCCCTCCCGACTATACTCTCCCGCTCTTCATCCACGGACGACGCGTGAAAGTGATGGGCGACCATCCGGAAGTCGGCATCGTGATCCGCCAAGAGGAGGGCGACAAACGTTACTTTATCGAACCCCGGTTCGTCTTCATCAACCAGGCGATGCGCCTGGCTTTCCTGATACCCGAAGCACTTACGCCGGGAAGGTGGGTGGCGGAGGTGCATAGCCAGTACAACACCAGCTACATCCTCTACAAAGAGCCTCGTGTCGGCACTGTCGCCTTTACCGTGCTAGATACTACCATACCCTGATATGGCAGTTTACCATACCGGGACGTGGTAATTAACCATATCGGGATGTGGCGGATAACCATATCCGGGCGTGGCAATTAACCATATTGGGATATGGTGACGTCTAGCCTTAGGCTATCGGCATCCCTCGCTAACGGGTAGCGAGTAGGTCCACAGCCTCTGTCTGCCCTGCCTGTAACACACCCCCTGCCCCCTCTCGAGAGGGGAAAAGTTACTCCATCCATTGAAACAGACGGCATCGGCCATCCCCACAGAACGCAAGGCGTTCTACGAAAGGCCTCAGCCGATGAGCGTTAAGCGAAGGTGAAAGACGGAGCGTCCGGAGCATGCGCTGTTTGAGCGAAGCGAGTTCGCAGGCGACAGCGTAGTCTTTCACCGGAGTAGCGAAGCGGGTGCAGCCTTGATCTTTTGGTTACTTTTCTATCAAGAGAAAAGTAACTATTGTACCTGCCGTCCGTCGAAGAACCGTATCGTGCGAGAAGTTTGCTGCGCCTGTGCCTCGTTGTGGGTTACCATGACGATGGTGCGGCCGTCTTCCTTGTTCAGTTTGTGTAGGATCTCCATGACCTCGATACCCATCTTCGAGTCCAGGTTACCAGTCGGCTCATCCGCCAGAATAATATCGGGGTTACCCACGATGGCGCGGGCGATGGCTACACGCTGGCACTGACCACCTGACAACTGGGTCGGGAAGTGACGCATACGGTGGCTGAGGCCTACCTTCTCGAGAACGGCTTCGGCTGCCTTGCGACGTTCCGAAGCGGATACCTTGCGGTAGAGCAACGGGAGTTCCACGTTATCCAATACATTCAGAGAATTGATCAGGTGGAAGGACTGGAAGACGAAACCGAGTTTCTGGTTACGGAAGGCAGCCAGTTGTTTGTCGCTCATACGGATGGTGTCGGTGCCGTCTATTTCGATGTCACCCGATGTCGGGGCGTCAAGCAATCCCATGATGTTAAGCAGGGTGGATTTTCCACAACCGGAAGGGCCCATGATGCTCAGGAACTCTCCTTTCTGTACTTCCAGATTCACGTTCTCTAAGGCAACTGTTTCGATCTCCTTCGTGCGATAGATCTTTTCGAGGTTTGTTAACTTGATCATACTGTTTGATATTTAATTTGTTATTGATTAATTCGTTCTTTATCGTATTCTTATTCATAATGCAACGCTTCGGCCGGTTCCATCTGCCGTGTCTTGCGTATCGGGAACCAGATACCGAGGCAGATCATGCCGCCCATCAGCAGGTAGGCTCCCCCGAAGGTGACTGCGAAACGCCACCAGGTATATGGCAGGCGGACAGTATCAGGCAGTTCGAAGTAAAGCATATTGAGGATGAAGACCAGCAGGAACGGGATGGTGAGGCCGAGCAAGACCAGTCCTTCCAGGTTCATCAGCCGGCTTAGTTGGCTGCGGTTCGATCCCAGGGC
>OGFC01000677.1_pt1 | contig 28311 bp, 33 predicted proteins | sample 1570841 | NCBI WGS metagenome assembly OGFC01 (sample SAMEA2582137, study PRJEB24529) | metagenome | biome: Human gut stool | place: China | collected 2011 | reverse complement strand
ACATGCCTCCCTGTCACGGAGGAGATCGTGGGTTCGAGTCCCATCTGGACCGCCATTTAAATCTTTGAAATCTATTTGAATATGCTGGTCCAGTGGTGTAGTGGTTAACATGCCTCCCTGTCACGGAGGAGATCGTGGGTTCGAGTCCCATCTGGACCGCCAGTTATGCAGATGTAGTTCAATGGTAGAACACAGCCTTGCCAAGGCTGATACGGGGGTTCAATTCCCCTCATCTGCTCCATAGAACGCTAAAAGCCGAGAAACGTCGGCTTTTTTTTCGCTATCTGAAAGTTGGCCAACATCTTAACCAACAAATTTCAGGAGCAGATGAGGGAACCCGGTTGCGCCATGGCAGGCTTTCAGCTACATGCATAACCGGCTGTGTATATAAACGCCGAACCACGATCGGTATGCTGCGTGTGGCATGTTATCCACAAGCGTGCGACCCTACCCACGATTGAATCGCGCTATTGGTAGGGAAGGGAGGCACACAAATAAGCGACTGGACCGATCAAGAGGACCATTGCATAAATGGGGGAGTCCGTACGGCGATTTAGGGTTTGCAAATATATTGAATATCGGATAATTATTTAATTTTTTATAAGAAAACTATTTAAGGTTAATTTGTACTGTTTTTAGTCTTATATAGGTTTTTTTTATTATAATTTAGGAGTTTCTGAAATTTTAATCGTATGTATATAGTGAAAGGAGGAAAACTGCATGTATCTTACAATCAAATTACCTCTGCACGCATCGCATGAAGAGAAGCAGATACTTCGCGCATACAGCAGGTGCTTTCAGAATGAAATTGAGCGCATTATCAGACGATATCAAAACATGGGCAGTATAATCTTTATACCATATAAATGGATCAGCTCAGCTATTGCATTTGATTCAAAAACACAGGTACTTCACTACGCAAAGACTTTATACGAAGAGCGAAGTCTGCAGCATAAGGCGATATATCCCAGCAGCTTTTCCTGTATGGCGAAATCTATGCGAGTTGAGAGATATTCCATCGTATTCATGTTTGGACAAAGCTTCCTTGTACCTAAGCTTCGTATCCATACAAAGATACATGAACAGCAATGGAATCGTTTAAACAGCGGAGATCTTGTGAAAGCGGATATCAAAGAAATACATGAAGATTTTTTCGTTTATCTTCTGATTAGTGTCCGTACACCGCATACTTCTGTAAGCTTGAAAGAGGAAAGGAAAATGGGAGTTGATATCGGTATGCGATGCCCTGCAGTTTGTTATACCTGTGATGGCGTAATTCGATTTGTCGGCAACGGAAGAGAAATCCGTTATCACACAAGAAGAATCAGGAAAAGAGCAGATGAATTTATTAAAAGAACGCAGGGTACAAAAAAACAGCTGCGCCATCGTTTGAATGACTACAAGCGCTATATCGATCATCGTCTTTCACGTGAGATTGTAGATTTCGCTGTTGAACAGAACATTCAGATAATATGTCTGGAAAAGCTGTACCATTTGCAAAAAAAGTTTTCACATCACGAACAGGTTTGCTGGTCCTATCAACGTCTCCAGCAATTTATCGCTTATAAAGCGAAGCTTGCAGGGATACATATTCGCTATGTGAATCCAAGACTAACCAGCAAGCGATGTCCCTCCTGTGGAAAAATCAATAACGTGAAAGGAAGATCCTATAGCTGTCGCTGTGGATTTCATCATCATCGCGATGTTGTCGGTGCCATGAATATTCTTCATGCACCTGAGATTCTCTGATTGAGAGTCTGCCCTGAATACCATGGTACTGTTCAGGGATTGGTGAGGGCGCACCTGAGTCTGCATGGCAGCTTCATAAAGAAACGTCCAGGGACTTGAATCTCATGTGCTGTTTACACAGTACGAAACCTCCATCCTCATGACGGATGGAGGTTTTAAAAAGAGAAGCCAGATGCTTCTCCTTAAGATAATGATAATTCCGCAATCGTCAGCTCAGAGAGATATGCCTTCAGATTGTCATCGATTAAAGACCAAACCTCCCGCATCAGCATCCTCTTCATCGGATCTTGTTCATCCTGTCTGTTGACAATGCTTGTATTGCTTTCCATCAACTCGATGATATCATAAATCGTGATACTTTCAATCGGACGAATCAGCTGATATCCCCCCTGACTTCCGCGTGCGCTAGTGATGAATCCAGCTTTTTTCAAGGTTGCGAAAATTAGTTCCAGATACCGCTCAGAAATCTCTTCCCGTGTACCGATTTCTGCTATAGATAAGGGGTGATCCTTACCATATATCGCAAGATCAATCAGACATCTTGCCGCATATCGTGATTTCGTTGACAGCTTCACGCATTCACCTCATTTCTGTAAATATCAGTTAAATATTTCAAAGTCCGATTTTCGAGAACCTTATAGATTTGTTCCTGCATTCCCATCCATACCGGCTGTGTCCGACAGATGCCGGAACGTGTGCAGGTATGGGAAAGGCATACAACGGGATCCAGTTTTTCCTCAACTGCTAGGATAATATCCTTTGCTGTAATTTCATCAGGATTTTTTGCAATCTGATAGCCGCCTTCCTTCCCGCGAATACTTGTCAAAAGCTGTGCTTTTTTTAATTGTTTGAAAATCTGCTCCAGATATTTCACAGAGCAGTTTCTAGCATCTGCTATATCACGGATACTGACACAGGTTTCATTTCTGGAGGCCAGCTCAATCATGGCTTCCAACGCATATATGCCTTTTGTAGAAATTTTCATGATCAATCTCTCCTATCAACTCTTATCTTATATTTTAGATGATATATATCAAAAAGACAAGCATATCATACAAAAATTATAGGAATATTCAAATCACATGCATTGACAAGCGGAAGAAATTGGCATATAATCCCAGTAAAATGATAGGAGATGGGCGCGTGAAACCGAAAATTCATATAGTAGATAAGTTTCATCATACGACACGATGTTGTTTCTTCAACTTAATTTACAGAACAGTAAAGGATACGCATTAAGATAAAAGGAGAATAAATACATGGAGAAAATATACAACAGCATTACCGAATTGATTGGCAACACGCCATTGATCAGGATTCATCGTTTAAACAAAGAGGGGAAAGCCGAAATTCTGGTAAAAACAGAATATTTCAATCCGGGTGGCAGTGTAAAGGATCGCATTGCATATCAAATGATTCAGGAGGCTAAAAGGACAGGGAAGCTCAATGAAAGCACTGTGTTGATTGAGCCGACGAGTGGGAATACCGGAATCGGATTGGCGATGACTGCGGCTGCTCTTGGCATACGTTTGATAATCGTCCTTCCAGAAACGATGAGCATCGAGCGTAGAAAACTAATTCGCGGCTATGGTGCAGAGCTTGTACTAACAGAGGGAAGCAAGGGAATGAAGGGGGCGATTGCCAAAGCTGAAGAACTGCACAAACAGATACCGAATTCCATCATCCTTCAACAGTTTGAAAATGAGAATAACCCGAAAGCGCATTATCTTTATACCGGGGAGGAAATCTGGAGAGATACAGGTGGTAGACTTGATGTATTCGTCGCAGGTGTTGGGACTGGTGGCACGATTAGTGGAGCTGCAGCTTTCCTAAAGAAACAGAATGCGGATATTCATATCGTAGCTGTGGAGCCTGAAAACTCGCCGGTATTATCCGGTGGAACGGCAGGCCCTCATAAAATTCAGGGAATCGGCGCAGGCTTTATACCAAAAAATTATCATGGAGAGCTCGTAGATGAAATTCTGCAGGTAAAGGATGATGCGGCAGTTTCCACAGCCAAAGGACTGGCACAGAAGGAAGGAATCGCAGTCGGTATATCCAGCGGTGCAGCTATGTATGCAGCGATGCAGCTTGCGCAACGGGATGTGTTTGCAGGAAAAAGAATCGTTGTTTTACTTCCTGATACAGCAGAGCGTTATCTTTCTACCGCACTTTTTGAAGACTAAGGAAGCAGAGATAAATAGAATACTATCCTCTATTTTTAGGAAATATATAAATAAGGAAGCTGTGATATTGATCAGTTGCTAAAATGATCAACCATTCTGCTTCCTTTTTAGCATGCGAAGTAATAATAGCAGGCTGTAATGTATGCATTCAGCAAAGCGATTTCCTGATGATGCTATGTTTCTGGTGCATGCAAGCGGCCTACTTTTCGTTAGATCGAGGATATGTAGAACCCCTGCGAAGCACGCTTGATTACAGGATTACCATTATATTCTCTCCGACGATTCTTAAATGAAAAAAAACATCGCAATCGCGATGTTTCAATTTTAAATGGCGGAGTAGGAGAGATTTGAACTCTCGCGCCAGTTTCCCGACCTATACCCTTAGCAGGGGCACCTCTTCAGCCTCTTGAGTACTACTCCAGCTCTGATTAGCAGTAAGTGAATAAATCCACTTTATTTCACTGCCATAAAAGTATATCATAATCGTTTTTAAAAGTCCATACCTATTTTCAAATTTATGTATTCTCCAGGAGTGGCATAAGGAAGTACGAATGATATAAAAATCCGTGAGAGAGACCATAAGCCTCCCTGTTTCCTGCAATCCACCTAGGGCTTTCTATGATGCAAATCCGTTACATTACAATATATACAGCCGACTTGTGGGTATAGAAACATTGCATAACATACTAGAAAAGCATCATTTCATAAAAAAAATGAAAAAAGTATAATCAAAATTTAGGAATTCTTACTCCTTTCTTCGTATATAAGGGTATAAGGAGGTAATCGGATATGTATCGAACTATCAAAGTAAGACTTAAAGCAACAAAAGCACAGAAGGAGCATCTGCTTGCATACGAGGAGGTATATCACACTGACTTAGAATCTCTGATACAACAGCTGCACAAGCATCCATCCAGCATTCGATTCGCAGATTTACATTTTTCCGAAGCGATTGAGGTACACAGTCGCTGGATGCTGTATCAGACTGCTTTGAAAATGTTTAACAGGCAGCAGCTGCATAAAAAGACATCCTATGGTAAATCGAGTACATGGGCACCACGTTCGTTTCAAATAAAAAGCAATCATCTAACGCTGCTGTATGGCAGACGATTCCCACACAGACAGGATACACTGCTTATGAAGCCGCTATCCACGGAGCTGCTGTCGCTGGAGGAGCATACGATTATTCGTATGGATCTTGTACATGATGAGTTTTTCTGGTATGCGAATTTTCTTATCCGGATTGCTGCGAATACGTGAAATAGTGTAGCCATTTTCTGTAAAATATGCTACGATAATTAACGGTTACAGTTTGATAGAAGAGGTTATTATGAAAACAGATGGAATTATTTTTGATGTTGACGGTACACTTTGGGATGCAACCCAAAGAATTGCCGAAGCATATACGGTTATATTGAAGCGGGAAAGGATCGCGAATAAGGTTATTACAGCAGATATGCTCGCATCTGTGATGGGGCTTTTAAATGAGGATATCGCCGCAAGACTGTTTCCTGAATTACCCTATGAAAGGCGGATGCGCCTTATTGAAGCCTGCTGTGAATTTGAATGTGAATATCTGCGAAAGCATGGCGGAAGGCTGTTCCCTCATGTTGTGGATGTTTTAAAGCAGCTGTCAGCGAAATATCCGTTGTATATTGTATCAAACTGTCAGGACGGTTATATCGAGGCGATGTTTGCCGTACATGACCTTCAGAAATATTTCAAGGATTACGAGTGCTCCGGAAGAACAGGCAAACCGAAGCAGGAAAATCTGAAATCCATAGTGGAGCGCAATCATTTGCAGGCGCCGGTTTACATCGGAGATACAAGGACAGATCAGACATCCTGTCAAAAGGCGGGGATACCCTTCGTCTATGCTTCCTATGGGTTTGGGGAAGCAGATAACTATGCGGCAAGTGTAGATACGTTTTCTGAGCTTGCACAACTGTTTTTGACAGAACAATAACAAACCGACAGCGATCGAGAGCATTGTAGAAATGGAGGGCACGCCATGAGTGAAGAGATAAAAGGAAAAAATACAACTCCGGAAACTGAGGTCAATCAGAATACGCCGGAAGTCGAAGATAAGGCGGAGCTGATTGCTTCTGACAGTCTGGATAAAATGATGGAAGAATTGAAAGAGGAAGCAGATGGCAAGCCACAGTCAGATTTGCAGGAAGCAGAGAAGACAGGAAGCACAGCTTCCGTAGAGAATGTAAAAAAGTATAAGCTGTTTTTCGTATCCGATATGGATGAAGAAGCAGAATATCTGCACAGCATGTCGGAAAAGGGGCTGCACTTTGTTAGTAAAAACGGTATCCAATACATATTTAAAAAGGATGCACCGAGGAATTATTATTATCACCTTGGGTATTATGAAAAAGATATTCGCGATCCGGATCAGTATGTGGAAAATTACAAAGCGGCAGGATGGGAAAACATCTATCATGAAAAGGGGGAATTTGATGGTGTCTGGAATTACTTCCGTACGGAGATAGAAGATGGCACAAGGCCGGAAATATTCAGCGATCGAATGTCAAGAATCGCTTTATATAAGCGACTTTTGACAAGCTGGAGGTCTTTGCTAACCATGCTGGCCATCTGTTCGGTATTCATACTAGGACTTCTTGCCTTTTTATGGCTGGGTGTGAATGCATCCTCTATTACGACGATAGGAATAGAGGTTTCCGGGGTAATTCTGCTTTTGATCCTTGCTGTTTTTGCTTTATATTTGCGTTTGTATCGTAAAATCGGCAGAAAGCTGGAAGAGCTTGTTAAGCATTAGTCGCATCATAAAAAAAGCTGTAACGCAATTACATCCCGTGTAATACGTTACGGCTTTTCTAATTCCCGATAAAGAAATCAAGGATATTCCATCCGGCATCCGTTTCCTGCTTATACAGCTCCGTATAGCCGCAGCGGGTACAGGAAACCGTGATAAATTTCTTGTTCTGTACATCGAAGATTTTTGAAAAATTACCACCTGTTGCCTGAAACTGATCACTTTCATACTGCGTATTGCCGCATTTCGGGCAGACATATTGCTTCTTCTCCATAAATACGTGCCTCCTTGTTTTTCTGATTATATCATGGGGAAGTAAAAAAAGGAAGATGCCGTATATGCACAACTGACGCATTTTTCAAAGGGTGAGCGTAAAAAGCTTTGCGTACCATCCTATAATCTCTTTTCAGGATAAGAAGAAATTCCAAGGTGAAATGAGCGCCGTTTCCATTGCTTGTTATCAATGAAATATTGTATAATAACAGAACGAGGTGAGAACATGCTTGATTTACAAAAACATAAGGAATATTTGTGGAAGTATCTGTTGACATATGGAAAAGTCAGAAAGAAGAGGGGAGATTTTCAGCAGCTGGTATTTCCTTTTCAGGATATCGTGATGTAGGAAGGAAAGATGACAGAGGATTATCGAAGTGAGACTTTGAAGCAGCAGCTGGAGGAGTGCAGCTCGATAGAGGAGATATTTGACATGGTTTCGCTGGAATATAAGGATTATTATTTTATGGAAATCAGTTCTCTTTTACACGATGATCAGACACTGTATTCCCATCTTCTGAAAAAGACAATGGATACAGCCGGCGTCACTGATTACATTTCTGCGCATAATTATGAGTACCTAATAAAATTCGCAGATGAGGAAACACAGCAGTATATCACAGCAAAGCTTACAAAATAAGGCGAAGGAAAGCGGCACATACACAGCGTGACGGCTTTACCTGTGAATGGACAATGTATAGGCATCAGCAAAAGGATCAACCATATCGTTTATAGCGATATATTGGTCCTTTTTATTTTTCCCATAACCTGTGATGATGTTTGGAAAGCAGGGCATTGGACTGTTTGATTCTATAAAACAACTTTTCAAATAACAAAGATAAATCAAGACATGGAAGTATATGGATATGAGAAATAGAAGTGTGTGACTGAAAAGCAATTTTATCCGACAATGGGTCAGCTGCACCATCATGAGCTGCAAATAGATTGATAAAACCGCTTCTTGATAGCAAGTTATGCTGTGCTTACAAAGCAAGCCAGAGGCGACAAAGCCAAATAAAGAGACAATACAGCATTACATTTCCTCCGTAACTATAAGAAAATCGAAGCAATTGTCCTGTAAGGCTCTTTCTTACTTTAAGGTGATTGTATTAAAATAGATTTCATTTCTATTGAAGAACACAATAGATTTTAATATCTCTTATTTTTTTCCAAGATCGAGTAGGAACCTCCTGTAAAGGATAAGCTTTTTTCTATCCGTATTATGGCAGGTATGCTGACAAGTATAAGGTATCATGCCTGCAATTCCCTCTACATACGAAAACCTTCATGGAAAAGGCTTTAACGCGTGCTTTATACATAGGTTTCCGCTTTAAGCTTGTCCGTTTTTTCTGTATCCTTCCTGTGGACAAAATTAAAGTGCAGCCGAATTCAAGTCGTATTCAAGGCTGTTTTTTTGTTTGAAAAAGTGAAAAAAGTCTGATGAAACAGGTGTTTTATACGTACCCTTCAAAAAGAACCAGCAATGGTGCAAATACTGATAACGCTTTCAATTTGCACCAAGATGGTGCACAAAGCGACGTTATGAGCCATAGCAATTCTGAATTGTTTACGGTAAGATAAAGGTGCAAAAAGAAACCGCATACAACGAAGGGAGGAATCATTCGTGATTGACCGGATGACAGAGAAAACCATACGACTGCTGCTGGAACAAAAAGAACCAATCACCACGTCCGTGATTGCGAATGAAATCGGTGTTTCGAGAAGCAGCATCAAGCACAATCTGGATTATGTAAAGAAGACGTTGCAAAAGGCAGGTGTTCTATTAAATTCCATCCCTGGCAAGGGGGTCTGGCTATCGGCGGATGAGCATCAGCGCAAGGCGGTGCTACAGCTGCTGCAGGAGAACAGCGATCACTCCTCTTCTTATAATTACCGTAAGAAATATATATTGGATGTATTATTTGAATATAATTCCAGCTATACGATTCAGCTGTTTGCCGAGGAGCTGAACGTGGCACGCAATGTTATTGCGAAGGATTTGGAGGTATTGGAGCAGTGGCTGCTGAAATTTGATTTGAAAATCGTGAAGAAGCGCAATATGGGAATCGGTGTAGCAGGCGGAGAGTTCAATATCCGGCAGGCGATTCTGGAGAATAATAAGGAGTTCATGAATGAAATCTATGGCAGTGAGCAGGTGCCGGAGGGAATGGATTACCGCATTTCGGAAAAGTTTTATAACTACTTTCTGGAAATGTATGACGACTTTGATATCCTGTATCTGCAGGAGCTGTTGAAGGATGTGGAGGATGAGCTGGAAATAACGTTCTCTGATACCGATTACTGGCAGCTTATGGAATACGTGGCTGTAACACTGCGCAGAGTGCGCAAGGGAAATGTCATTGTAGAAAAGAATATCATGAACAAGCTGAATGTAAACAACGATCAATACACCGCCGCAAAGAATCTCTTTGATACGGCGATCCATGGTCTGCAGGCGTATCTCGGCTTGGAAATACGATGTATGGCAGCACAATTCATCGTCTTCAGCAATCATGGACTCGATGATGAAATCAATATGGAATACTTTGATGCGATCACACGGGAATTTCTGGAGCATCTCAAGGCGATTATCGCTAATAAGCGCTTTGTCATCAGCGAAGGTCTTGTTCATGATGTGAGTCTCTTTATCCAGAAAAAGAAGGCACAGGAAACCTTCGCCATATCCAAACGCTACGATTTCCGCCAGGATATCAAGCATCGCTTTCCCAGCCTGTATGGCATTACGCTGACAACGATTGAGGAAGTGGAGTCCTGTTTGAAAATCAGCTTCACCGATGATGACATTGCCTATATTGTCATGCTAATCAACAATGCAATCGACGAATCGGATCATCCGATCAATACCGTGTTTATCTCGGCGGCGGATTTTCATACGTCCAAGTATCAGGCAAATAAAATCATGCGCAATGTGGAAAATCTGACCATCAGCAAGGTCCTGCATTATGAGGATATAAAGGAAAGCTCTATCACAAAGTTTGAATTGATTCTTACGACGGTACCGCTGGAGCTGAAAAAAAACGTCCTGCTTGTCAGTCGTGAAATCAGTGATGATGATATCGAAAAGATAAGTCGCGCCATTACCGAGAAGCAGAATGTGGAAATGGCAGATTTGGATGAAGCCTTCCATCTGTTTGATCCAAAGCTGATTTTATGTGATGTGAATGCCAAGCGCAAGGAGGATGTCATATCCAGAGGCTGTCAGCTGTTATATGAAAAGGGATATGTGAAAAAAGGCTTTGAGAAAAAGATATGGGAGCGGGAGAAGACTACACCGACCTCCATTGGAAACAGTATCGCTGTGCCGCACGGCTATAAGGCGTATGTGAAGAAAAGCGGCGTTGTCGTCATGCGTTTAAAGCGCCCGATAAATTGGACATACGAGGATCGTATTGAAATTGTATTTTTAATGGCCATCGATTTCAATACACAATCTGAAGTATATAACTTTTTCCAGCAGTTCTATGCATTCATTGATGATCGATCAAATATCAAGGCCTTGAAGAATGCAAGGGATGAAATGGAAATCTGGGAGATTCTGCAGCAGAGTGGAATCACCGCATAGAAAGTGAGGAATACGATGAGATTTGGAGTAGATACCTTTATCTGGAGTGAAGTATTCAGTGAAAAGGATTTGTGGGTCATCCCCAAGGCGGAGGAGCTGGGCTTTTCTACCATTGATATCGCCATAGCCCATCCGGAAAGCTTTCCCACAGCTTTGGTAAAGGCAGAACTGGCAAAGACGAAGCTGGAGGTTGTCACGACAACGACACTTGACGCAAACACGAACCTGATTTCGCCGGATGAAGCAATCCGTAAAAACGGGGTGGAGGCTCTCAAACGGCTGGTAGATATCAACAAAGAATTAGGCAGTACCATCCTTGGCGGTGTGAATTATGCCGGCTGGGGTTGTCTGAGCGGGAAACCGAAGACGGATGAGGAATGGCGTCATTCTGTGGAAGCGATGCGTGAGGCTGCGCACTATGCGAAGAAGACATATCCGGACTTACGTATCTGCGTGGAACCGGTGAATCGCTTTGAAACCCATTTTATCAATACTGCGGAGGAAGGCGGACGCTATTGCAAGGCGGTTGGAACCGGAAACATGGCAGTGCATCTGGACTGCTTCCACATGATCCGTGAAGAGACCAGCTATAGGGAAGCGGTCGAAGCCTGTGGAAAAGCGTATCTGGGCTATGTGCATGTATGTGAAAACAACCGCGGTATCCCGGGAACGGGACTGGTACCGTGGAAGGAATTCTTCACAGCGCTCCATGAAATCGGATATGAGGGACCATGCGTCATCGAATCCTTTGATCCGAGCTTTGAAGAGCTGAATGCGAATTGTGCCATATGGCGCAGGTTTGCGGATACCGGAGAAGAGCTGGCTGTCCAGGGACTTGCCAATCTGAAACGCATTGCCGCCGAGCTGGGCGTATAAACAGCAGAAATGTTAAGGAGGAATGTTAGAAAATGTTAGTGAACATGAAGAAAATCTTGAAGGAAGCAGAGGAAAAGGGGTATGCCATTGGATGTATCAACACACCGAATATGGAAACGCTGCGTGCGGTTGTGGATGCGGCTGAGGAGCTGAATGTGCCGATCATCATCGACCATGCACAAGTGCATGATCCGCTGATTCCGATTGAAAGCATCGGTCCGAAGATGGTGGAGTATGCAAAGCAGGCGAAGGTGCCGGTATGTGTACATCTGGATCACGGCAGTGATTACAGCTTCGTCATGCGTGCGATCCGCTGCGGCTTTTCCAGCATCATGTATGATCTGAGTGCACTGCCGTATGAAGAAAACATGGCAAAGCTGAAGGAATTTACCAAGCTGGCGCATGAGCTGGATATCACGGTGGAAGCCGAGCTTGGCATCATGACAAGCACAGAGGAGGATTCCCATGGAGGAAGCATTGGCTGGACACATGAGAGCATCAAAAAGACCTTCACCGACCCACAGCAGGCCGCAGAATTTGCACGGGAAACGGGTGTGGATGCACTGGCAGTATGCTTTGGAACGGCGCATGGCATCTATGCAGAGCCACCGCAGCTGGATATTGAGCGAGTGAAAGCAATCCGAGCAGCAATGCCGAAGGAATCGCGCGTGGTGATGCATGGAGGAAGCGGAGTGGACGATGCGCAGGTACGTGCAGCGATCACAGCAGGCTGCTCCAAGGTCAACTATTACAGCTATATGGCAACAGCCGCAAGCAAGCACATCCAGGAATACCTGAACGAACGGGATGGAAAAGCCTTCTGGCATGAGGTGGAAGAGGAAAGCTATCGCTTCATGAAGGAATATGCAAAGGGTGTACTGACGGTATTTAAAAACGGAAAGTAGCACCGGGGGTGAGGGATCGTTATGAACGAAGTAAAGTTATCAGAGGTTTTGATCAAGGATACCGTGATGCTGGATGCCGAGCCGTTTTCGGATAAGGAAACGCTGTTTGAAACATTGGCCGCAAAATTTGAGGCAGCCGGTATCGTGACAGATGCAAAGCAATATATCAAGGCGCTGGAGGAAAGGGAAACCCTGGGTTCCACCTATATGGGAAATATGATTGCATTGCCGCATGGCAAATGCGATGCCGTGGTTAAACCGGGGATAGGCTTCTGCCGCTGCAAGCAGACATTCCGCTACCGCTCCCATGATGAGGAGGGCGATGTACGCTATGTGTTCATGCTTGCGATTGCTGCTGATCAAAGCTCGGATCAGTACCTGCGAGTGCTTGCCACACTGGCCGGACTGTTGACGCATGAAGAATTTATCGATGTACTGGAGCATGCACAAAGCTATGAAGAAATCATTCAGGCTATCAATACCCTGCAATCGAATTGTGCGTAAGGAACACAATGGAAATGAAAGAGAGGTGAATTTTATGAAAATCGTTGCGATCACATCCTGTGCTACAGGAATCGCTCATACGTATATGGCGGCAGAGGCTATAAAAAAGGAATGCAAAAAGAAGGGGTATGAGTGCAAGGTGGAAATGCAGGGAGCTTTAGGGATTGAAAACAAGCTCTCGGAAAAGGATATCAAAACAGCAGACCTGATCGTTTTTGCCAATGACGTGGGAATCAGTAAGGCAGAACGCTTTGACGCTTATAAGGATAAGATTGTCAGACATACGCCGCATCAGGTGATACAGAAGCCGGATATCATTTTTGAATCACTGAAATAATTCATACAGTATGTTATTTAGGAGGACGAAAAAAGTCATGAAAGAAAAACTTAGTGAAATAAAAGGGGCACTGTTAACAGGTGTAAGCTATATGCTGCCATTCGTTATCGCCGGAGGCATCCTGATTGCTCTGGGCTTTGCCATCGGCGGCTATGACATTCCCAATTCCGTAGAGGAATATGGAAACTTTGCTTCAACGATCTTCTGGTTGGGAAAGAAAGCCTTTGCGCTGATGGTGCCGGTGCTGGGTGCCTATGTCGCTTATTCCATTGCGGATAAGCCGGGTATTGCAGTCGGTATGGTCGGTGGTGCGCTTGCGGATATGCAGGGATCCGGTTTTCTGGGTGCTTTGATTGCCGGTATCATTGCCGGTTATCTTGTCAATCTGTTAAAGAAGATCAATCTGCCAATGGCACTGAAATCCTTGCTGCCAACACTGATTATCCCAATCATAGGGGTGGGGGCCATCGGTTTGATCATGGTATATGTCATCGGTACACCGCTTTCCGCATTAACAACGGCATTAACCGATATGCTGAATTCTCTGGGAACGGGTAATCTTGTATTACTGGGCATCATTCAGGGCTGTATGCTTGCCTTTGATATGGGTGGTCCCTGCAATAAGGTTGCCTATGCCTTCGCACTTGCTGCTATGGATGCCGGCAATTATATGCCGATGGCTGCGAATTTCATTGGAAGTATGGCACCGCCGCTGGCGATTGCTGTTGCAGCGTTAGTCGCGAAACAAAAATTTACAAAAGAAGAGCGTGCCGCAATTCCCGGTCTGTTTGCCGGAGCGTTTGGTATGATTACCGAATTCGCCATTCCGTTTGCAGCCGCAAATCCACTGACCGTGATTCCTTCCCTGATGGCAGGCTCCGCAGTAGGTTGTGCATTATCCTATGTATTCGGATTAACGATGCGTGCACCGCACGGTGGATTGTTCGTGCTCTTCGCATTGAATAACGCGCTTCTGTTTATCGTCGCATTGCTGATTGCCGGCGCTGTGAGCGCTGCATTGCTGATACTTCTGCGTAAACCGGCAGTAGAAGCTGAAGAATAGGAAAGGACACAGGACAATGGCAAAACTATTTGATATCATGGGGAATTTCCCCTTTCAGGTGGAGGATAAGAAACCGATGCTGATTCGCAAAAGCGAATATTCCACAGCGCTGTATCCACCTAACAATGCATTTACCTCTGACAACACCTTTACGATGGTTACTACGGATACCTTCATGCTCGGTATCTATGAGCTGGGGCCCGGCGGCGTCTTTGCACCGCTTGATATCCATCCCGGTGATGAATCCTATTACATCCTGAACGGCCCGGTCGTTCAGCGAAGCGGAAACGGACAGTTCGCTTATCTGGAAACCGGAGAAGGGCTGTTCATGCCGGAGGGGGCATGGCACTGCTGTCACAATTTCTCCGATCAGAAGGCAAGGATCCTGTATTTCATCACACCGAAGGCATGGAGCGAATCCATTCCGCCTGCAGTAATCCCGAGCGATGAGGAAACGAAGTTCTATAAAGGACCAAACAACGATACGCTTCCGGATATGCGTGGAAAGATTCAGGATATCTCCCGTCAGGGCTGTACGGATGATATCGGTGCATGGCCGGTTGATCCCAAGGAAGCAAGAGAAACCGGTGCGGTCTATGCAGTCCGAGATTTTGAAAAGCTGAACAATGTGCATGGAACCAAGCATCCGATGCTGATGCGTTTCATCACCAGCAATGATTACGGTCACTTTGGAGAGTTCATACTGCCGGCGGGCGGCTATGGACCGCGATGCTCTGATCCGGATACGCACGAAGGGGATGCAGCACTGTATTGTGTAGAGGGCCCGGTAACAGTCAATCTGGTCGATCTGGAGGAAAGCTTCGTGCTGGAGCCGGAGGATACCTTCTTTATACCGGCAGGAGTGAAGTATCAGCTGGTAAACTTTGAAAATCATCCAGTAAAAACTGTTTTCGCAATCACGAAGCTGTAACTGGCAGGGAAAGCCGTGAGCGCGTTGCTTGCGGCTTTTCTTTACTTATCATTTCGAGTGAGTGCGATGAGACAGTGAATTTCAAGCAGAATGGAAAACAAGGGATGGATTCAGCAGCCCTGCACAGGATCAGCAGGAGCTGGGAAGGAGTGTTTATGAAACTGGTAATCGGATGTGATGAGGCGGCATACCGCCTGAAGGAAGCAATGAAGGAATATATCATACAGCTGGGTCATGAGGTGAAGGATATCGGGGTCTATAATGAAGAGCCGTCCCTGTATCCGGACACTGCGCAAAAGCTGTGTGCGTGCATAACGGATGGAAGCTGTGAACGTGGTATCCTGTTATGCGGAACCGGTATCGGTATGGCGATCACTGCCAATAAGATTCCCGGTATCCGTGCAGCGGTCGGACATGATCTGTTCTCCGTGGAGCGCAGTATCAAATCCAATAACTGTCAGGTGCTGTGCATGGGAGCCAGAGTCATTGCCCCCCAATACGCAAAGCTTCTGGCGGAGCGCTGGCTGGAATGTACATTTGCCGGTGGTGCCAGTGAAGAAAAGGTGGCGCGCATCATGGAGATCGAACAGGAATACAGAAGATAAGGAGGTGCAGAAGAATGCAGAGAATCATCAATGATCCCAACATGGTCGTAGAGGATATGCTCAAGGGATTTGCGAAATGTCATCGGGATATCATCCATGTGGATGAAGAGAATCCAAGAGTCATCATCAGCAATTCCTTCGATCGGCAGAAGAAGGTAGGGATCGTGACCGGAGGTGGGAGCGGACACAAACCGGCCTTCATCGGCTACTGCGGAGAGCATATGGCGGATGCAGTAGCAGTGGGGGAAATCTTTTCCTCACCGACCGCTAAAAGCTTCTATGATGCTATCCGTGCTGTGGATCAGGGCATGGGAGTTGCGGTGCTGTATGGTAATTATGCCGGAGATAATATGAATGTGAAGATGGCGATGGAGCTTGCGGAGGATGATGACATCGAGGTGAGGACCGTCGTGGCGAATGACGATGTGGCGAGTGCGCCAAAGGAAGACATCGCCAAGCGTAGAGGCGTTGCCGGAGAAATCTTTCTATGGAAAATCGGCGGCGCAAAGGCGGCACAGGGAGCGGATCTGAACGCGGTCATCCATGCGGCACAAAAGGCGATTGGGAATACGAGAAGTGTCGGTGTCGGACTGGGGCCATGTACGATCCCGGCGAACGGAAAACCGAATTTCCAGATCGAGCCTGGGACGATGGAGTTTGGCATCGGCCACCATGGAGAGCCTGGTGTGCGTATAGAACACTTGGGAACGGCCAAGCAGATGGCGCAGGAGATGGTGGACATGATCATCCGCGATGTACCGTTTGAAAGCGGGGATGAGGTAGCGGTACTGGTGAGCGGGCTGGGGGCAACGCCACTCATGGAGCAGTATATCTTCTTTGATGAGGTGGAGGAGCTGTTACAGCAGGCAGGCATCCGTGTATACCGTTCGTATGTGGGAAATTATTTCACATCACTGGAGATGAACGGTGTGACGCTGACGATGATGAAGCTGGACGAGGAGCTGAAGGAATGTCTGGATATGGATTGTACATGTGTGGGACTGACGCAGGTGAGGAGACCGTGATGGAATATATCCGAAATGAGCATAATGTGAAGATAGCGGAAGCGGTATGCGATGCGATTCATGAGAACGCGGCATATCTGAGTGAGATCGACGGGGCGATCGGAGACGGCGATCACGGTGTCAATATGAACAAGGGGTTTTTAATGGCGAAGGAGCGGCTGCGTGAGGATATGAGCTTTTCCGAGAGCATGAAAACGATCTCGCGGACGCTGGTGATGGACATCGGAGGAAGCATGGGGCCAATCTACGGAACGATGTTTTCGAAGCTGGCGAAGGCAAGCAGGAAGGAAGAAAGGATCACGAAGGAAGTATTCTTAACCGCCCTGCAGGATGCATTGCAGGGACTGCAGGAGCTTGCGGGGGCAAAGGAAGGCGATAAAACGCTGATTGATACACTCGCACCGGCGACAAGGGCATATGAGCAGGCGCTACAGGAAGGCAGAAGCTATGCGGCGTGTCTGCGCGCATTGCAAAAGGGAGCCGAGGCAGGCAAGGAGCACACGAAGGAGCTAGTAGCAAAGATCGGAAGAGCGGCAAGACTTGGAGAGCGAAGCCGTGGCTATCTGGATGCGGGAGCGACAAGCTGCTGTATCATTCTAAAGACGATGGCGGATCAGATGTGCGAAGCTATAGAAGAAGAATAAGTATTCACGAAAGATACAATGCATTGCATCATGTGATGGTTGTATCTTTTTTATTAGCTGTGCAGGAGGCAGTATGTGCATACCTGGATCCATGAATAAAGAATGCACCTGTGAAAGGATCATATTATGAAGCAGAACAAGGCCGCATCCTCAAATGGCAGAGTATTTGATTGTCGGTAGTTAATAGCTTAGTGGTTATAGGCAACATGCAAAGTGGAGATAATCAATATGCAGTCACAGGAAGCTATACTGAAATGGTGGAAGCACAGAAAAACTATATGATGAATATTGAAATCACCTATATCCCAATAGAAGAAAAGAGATTCCTGCGTATGTAAGAGACTCACAGAAATATCCGCAAACCAAATCAATTCCATTAACTCTCTGTTGTTCCTGCATAATACGTAATCGGACACAGCAGCATACCCTCCAGCAGTTTTTCTCTAAACACCTGAATCTTCTGCTGCTTATATATCTTGACTGAACGATATTCAGTATGCTATGATTGAATCAGATTCAGTGGAGGTGATGCTGCTATGAGTAGAATTGTTAAACAGCCTGATATTCGTAAACAGGAGCTATTGGATATCGGTGCACAACTGTATTTTGAAGCAGGAGAGAAAGGTATCAGTATTCAACAGGTGGTGAAACAGTGCGGAGTTGCCACAGGCCTGTTTTATTATTATTTCAAATCAAAGGATGCGTTTCTTGATGAAGCGCTGAACTGTTATATTGATAAGGAGATACGATCCATTGAGGTCATATTGGAAAAGAGTGAGCTGAATGCTTCGCAAAAGTTGGATGCAGTTTGCGAAGCTTATGCTGCGTATGCTGAAAAAATGGCGCCGCATCGTTCGTGCAAAGCGTTTCATACAGAACGTCACTATGCACTGAGTGAAAAGCTGATAGCGCGTTTAAAAGAAAAGGTCTGTGCTGTCTTATTGCAGGGACAGGCTGAGCATGTATTCAGGCTGAATGATGCAGAGCTTACGGCAGGCTTTGTACTGCATGGCTTATCCAGCTTATTTGATGCGGATATGCAAGTCAGCGAAGCGCGCTTTCTTGAATTAAAACAGCTAATATATAAGCTGTTGAAAGTAGACCTGGGATGAAGATACGTATAGATGGAAAACCATTCACAAAGGGCGAGCAGGATGAATGGAAGAGGAAACGAGTAAAAAAGGTTCTTAAAAATCTAAATAAGAGGCTTGCGGATGAGGAGGATGCGGATGTTCTGTGCGAGCGGCTGACAGAATTAAAGCTTAGCATGTCCTATGAAGAAATCGTGTCCTGTATCAGGGTAAAACTGGCAGTGGGAAGAATCGGAATGAAACTGGCCGCAGTGCTTTCAGGGAAAAAACGAAGAACCTCCGTTACGACGATCTTCGCTCAGGGAATCACGGTCGAAGCACTGAGTGGTATCATTGATGCCTTGATGATGGAGGACTGTGCTGAATATCGCCGGGTAAATTTAGGGGTATATCCTGATCATTATGCATTGATCCCGCACGGGGATACGCTTGAGGTGATAGAAACAGCTGGCAATACTCCGGTTCCAACACAGTTTTTTATCACATTTCAGGATGAAACCGGAATACAGGAACCACGTGATTTGTCATATCCGTTTCAGTCCGCAGGAGTGGCAAGGCTGAAGGATGGTACAGTCATTGGCGGCGTTCGTCATCAGTTTAGAAATACAGCGGCAGGAATCGAAGTCAGAACTCTGGTGGAATTTCCCGGCATTTGTCCGCAAACAATCGTAAAGGCGCATGAAAAGCATCTGGCTGTTGAATGGTCAAATTGGATCAAATGGGCAGTTGAGCATCAGCATCGTTTTTCTCATGAAAACCGCTAAGGTATTAAAGGAGGGGAACAATTTCAGACAGGATGCCAATATTTTCTTAAACAGCCTCATTGCATATATTGCGAAACCATACTATGCTTACGATAGGAGGTGACAATGATGGCAAATGAAGATAAGAAGGATTTCAATGCTATGCTGCACGACAGCAAGGATATGCCGAAGTATAAAATAATCACAGATTCCAAAAGCATTGAAAAATACGGAGGCAGCAACATGTACTTCGCACCGCCGATTGACTATGATGCGATTATGAGAAAGGTTCCTTATGGTAAAGTCATTACCGTGGGTGATTTGCGCGAGCATTTCGCACAGGTGAATCATGCGGATTTTACAGAACCGATTACCGCGGGTATTTTTGTATCCATTGCGGCATGGGCGAGCTATCAGCGTTCGAAAGATGAGACGCCCTATTGGAGAACCTTAAAAGCAAATGGCGAGCTGAATGCGAAATACCCCGGCGGGGTGGAAGCGCAGAAAGAAAAGCTGGAAGCAGAGGGCCATATGATCATCAGCAAAGGAAGAACGAATTTTCGTTATTTTGTAAAGGATTATGCAAAGGCTCTGTATGATTTGAATGGTGATGAATCCTGAGCTGACTATTTAAGCAGCGGTTTATATCCTTATGTATGACAGATACTTCCATAACAAGCAATCAGGCACAAGATGATCAGGTGATCTTGTGTCTTTTGCTTATAGAGTAATTACGGTGTATATGTCTGGTTAAGGAGTGCCGTTTGAGCGAAACCATTTTTGTAATGAAAAAAGAGGCAGATAAAATCCAGATTTGAAAATGGGATAAGGAAATCTGCAGTATGGATAAAGGACAGCAGTTCAAAAGACACAGCAGACAACGGCAAGGTATCCTTTTAAAGCAGAAATACTGTTTTCTCTATTGTTTTACGGATTTTACACAGCGGCATATCCAGCGGTAAAAGCATCCGGAAAAATATCGCTTTCAAGAATCTGCTTGTGCTATATGGTACACCTATATGTGACTGTGGTTTAGACCACTTAGACCATGGTATAAACCATATGAATAAGCGTTTTCAAAGGAAATTATCACAAATCTGCAACATCATTCTAAAATAACTAAAACTACAGTAATGTTAAAAAAAACACGATAAATAAAGGGTTATTTTAATATGCATGAAAAATGTAGCGGGATTTGATAAGAAAATTTTAGAAATTTAGAAAGAAAACGCTTGCATTATTTAAAGGTGTGTTGTATCATATGGGTGTACCAAGTGGTATAGACCACTAGAAAGGGGTAAAACTCATGACAAATATCTTACTTGTCTGCTCTGCAGGAATGTCTACCAGCATGATGGTTAAAAAAATGCAGGAAGCAGCAGCTGCAAAAGGAATCGAAGCGGAAATCTGGGCTGTCGGTGATGCGGATGCTGTCAACAATGTAGAAAAAATGGACGTTATGCTTCTTGGACCTCAGGTTCGTTTCCTGGAATCCAAAATGAAAGGGATTGCGGGTGGTAAACCAGTGGCTGTCATCGATATGCAGGCATATGGAACCATGAACGGAGCAAAGGTTCTGGAACAGGCGTTAAAGCTTCTTGGGATGTAAAATCCCTCACAGTGGCATTGTCACTATCGGTAAAAGGTGGCTCCTTTGCCGGACAGTGTAAAATAATTCATTTTTTAGGAGGAGAAAGAAAAAATGGAAAAATTCACAGCGTGGATGGAGAAACATTTTGTGCCAATTGCGGCGAAAATCGGTTCTCAGAAACATCTGGTAGCGATTCGTGATGGATTCATCGGTATTATGCCAATTACCATGGCAGGTGCTGTCGCTACATTATTAAACGTATTCTTCCGTGATCTGCCAAACAACTATCTGCCGGACTGGCATATTGCTGAAACATTTCAGTGGCTGATCACCATAAACGGAAATGTATGGTGGGGAACACTGGCAATGCTGGCCATTGCATTTGCATTTTCCTTCGGTTACCATCTGGCAAAAGCCTATGATGTGAACCCGCTTGCTGGAGGTCTTGTTGCACTGGCTTCCTTCGTTACGATCTTAGCTCAGAGCGCTACCTTCAACTATCAGCTTCCTGACGTTGCAGTTGATGCACTGAATACATTAAAGAGTGCAGGACTTGATGTTGCGTTGAATGATACCAAGGATGCAATCCTGTTGAACAATGCTTCCGGCTGGGGCTTCCTGCCTTATGCATGGACAAATTCCGGTGGTCTGTTCTCTGCATTGATTATCGGTCTGATTTCTGTTATCATTTATGCTAAACTGATGATTAAAAAGGTTACAATCAAGCTGCCAGAGCAGGTACCGCCAGCAGTATCCAAAGCATTTGCTGCTATTATTCCAGGTACGATTGCTATTTATGTTGCAGGTATCATCCAGTTCTTATGCACACAGTTCTTAGGAAACGGTCTGCCAGAGCTGATCAACCAGTATCTTCAGATTCCATTCCAGAACCTGTCTCAGGGTCTTGGTGCTATCATCATTCTTGTATTTGCTGTACAGGTATTCTGGTTCTTCGGTCTGCACGGACCAAACGTACTGGCTCCAATTCTGGATGGTGGATATATTCCATTGCTGAATGATAATACAAACATTTACAACACAGCTATGGCTGCAGGAAAATCACTGAATGACGTTGTGGATCAAATGTTCGTATGGACACGTGGTTCCTTCGATGCCTTCGTATGGATGGGTGGCTCCGGATGTACCATTGCACTGCTGATTGCAATCATGATTTTCTCTAAGAGAGATGATGCAAGAGCTGTTGCTAAGCTGAGTCTGCCTATGGGCTGCTTCAACATCAACGAACCGGTTATCTTCGGTTTGCCAATCGTATTAAACCCAATCTACTTTATTCCTTGGCTGATTACACCAGTTATTCTGGCAACAATCGCTTATCTTGCAACTGCTTCCGGAATGATCCCACCGGTATTCATCACAGTACCTTGGGTAGTTCCACCAGTAATCTACGCTATCCTGGCAACAGGTGGTAGTCTGATGGCCGGAGTTATCGCCGCAATCAACCTGGTTGTAGCAGTGCTCTGCTGGATTCCGTTTGTTATCGTTGCAAACAGAATGAACAACGTAGAAGAATAAAAACTATAGCAACAAAAGTAAATAGAAAGGGAAGAGGATATTTACTCTTCCCTTACTTACTATAAGGAGGACAATATGGAAGGTTTAGAACTGATCTGTTTTGAAATTATCTCAAGCGTGGGAATGGCACGTTCACTTTACATCGAAGCTATTCAGGAAGCGAAAGCCGGAAATTTCGAGCAGGCACAGGAGCTTATCAAACAGGGAGATGAATCCTTTACCGAGGGACATCATTCTCATGCAAAGCTGATTCAGCAGGAAGCAGGCGGGGAAGCTACACAGATGACACTGCTGCTGACACATGCTGAGGATCAGCTGATGAGTGCGGAAGCATTTAAAATCCTGTCTCAGGAATTTATGGATTTATATAAGGAAATCAAAAAGTAAAAAAATAAGGGAAACCAGAGGTGAACAGAATGATATACATCAGTTGCGGATTAAATCAGGAATTTATTATCGATCTGCTGGAGAAGACGACGGAGGAAGGCGTCAGCTTCAAATATGAGGGAAAAACGGGAATCAAGCTTGCATTTCACGTAAACACAGAGGATCTTGACAAGGCATGTGCAATCGCCAAGAAAACCATCAAGGCTACACCAATCGGTAGCGTTATGTACTTCCAGGTAACTACAAAATAAAAAAAGCGAACAACATAGGAAAAAGGTGATATTTATGACACGCTGGGGCTTATTTGCTGTAACAATCGGCTGCATCATCATGATGTATTCTCAAACTTATAATGACTTTTCACAAAAAATATTGTATTGTATTTGTGGTGTTACTGTTTTATGTCTTGGAGCCTTCATGGTTTACAAGGATAAAAAGAACGTAAAAAAGAAATAAAAGGAGAAGCACATGATCAAAGTAGAAGAAAAATTATATGTGAATGCGGATGTCTTTTTCGATAAAATCGCAGAGTCAATCGCATATGATATCACAGCATCCACGGGCAAGAATGTTCGACCGAAGCAGATTCACAAAGGGTTTTCCTACACGAAGGATATGAAAAATAAAATGAAGCGTGCGGGAAGGGTCAAAGTCACGATTACGGATTTTGAGGCTCCAAGGATTTACAAGGCGAAATTTGAAAGCAGTCAGGGTATCAACACAATTTCCTATGAAATTGAACAGCTGGATGAAGATCACATCGGTGTAACGTATATGGAAGATTTTTCCGGAGCCAGCGGAGCGAAGAGCGTGAATTTTAAAATCATGTCCTTCTTCTATAACCGCGGGGCGAAAAAGAAGGCAGTTAAGCTGCTGCGTAACATGGAAAGCTACATTCAGAACGAAGTGAAAGAGAAGTCAGAAGCAACCGAATCGTAATAGTATTGGCTGCTTGTCAAAGGAGGAGCTAATCATGGCTAGATTAGGAATTTCTCTTTATCCGGAGCATTCTACTCTGGAGAAAGATAAAGCATATGTGACACTTGCCGCAAAATACGGATTCAAACGAATCTTTACCTGCCTGCTGAGTGTAGAAAAGGAACGTGAGGAAATCCTTGCGGAATTCAGAGAATTGATTGACCACGCACATTCCTATGGAATGGAAGTCATACTGGACGTTGCGCCGTTTGTATTTGAGAAGCTGCATGTTTCTTATGATGATCTGTCATTTTTCGCAGAGATGCATGCCGACGGTATTCGTCTGGATGAAGGATTTGATTCATTAAAGGAAGCTTTAATGACCTATAACCCGCAAAATTTGAAAATCGAAATCAACGCAAGTCTGGGTACGAAATATCTGGACAACATTATGAGCCATTATCCAAAGCTGGATAATATTATTACCTGTCATAACTTTTATCCGCAGCGCTACAGCGGAATCAGCTATGAGCATTTTGAAAAATGCAGTCAGGACATTAAGGATTTGAATATTAAAGTCGCTGCCTTCGTATCCTCTCAGGAAGAGGGAACCTATGGCCCTTGGCCGGTAAATGAAGGTCTGTGTACTTTGGAAATACACCGTGATCTGCCGATTGACGTGCAGGCAAGACATTTGTTTGCCACCAGACTGGTGGACGATGTGATTATCGCAAATGCTTATGCGAGTGAGGAAGAGCTCTCTACGCTTTCAAAAATTGATCCGGGTAAACTGACCTTCAAGATTGATTTTGAAGCGGAACTTCACCCGACAGAAGAAAAAATTCTTTACGAGCATCCGCATTTTGTTCGTGGAGATATGAGCGAGTATATGGCGAGAAGCACCATGCCGCGTGTTACCTACGCAAAGGAAAGTGTTCCGCCAAAGAATACAAGGGATTTAAAACGTGGAGATGTTGTCATTGTCAATGATGAATACTCCCGTTATAAAGGAGAATTGCATATTGTATTGAAGGATATGCCGAATGATGGAAGAAAAAATGTCATCGGTCATATACCTGAGGATGAGAGAATGCTGCTGGATTACATCAAACCATGGAAATCCTTCGGCTTTATGCGCTAGAATCAGAAACGAGGTGAAACTATGGCAACTCCTATCTATCGAAAAATCAAAGACCTAATTATGCAGGAAATTGAAGATAAGGCTGCCAATTCACCAATTGATTCAGAACGTGATATGGCGGTTCGCTTTGATGCGAGCCGCATGACTGTGCGAAAAGCAATCGATGAGCTGGTTGAGGAGGGTTTCCTCTACCGCGATAAAAACAAGGGAACCTTTGTCGCTGACCGTAAGCTGCTGAAGAGAAATACAGCTGCGGAAATGCTGCAGGAAGAAATCAGCGAGTTCATCGTCATGTATTTTAATGTAAAGGATGCCGCAGACATTGCACCGATACTGGAAATCGATCAGGACGATCAGGTGTTGAGCGTTGTTCGGTTGAATACCGTCAATTCCAAGCCGACCAGCGTAGAGGAGATCTTCTTTATCCGAAACCAGATATCCGATGCAGATATGAAGAACCTGAAAAATCTGCTGGATATGAACGATTATGTAAAGAACGGACGTGTTACACAAAAGTTTATTCCCATGCTGGTTCCGGTTCAGTTTGCGAACCTGCTGAAAATCAAAATGAACACTCCCATCATTCGTGTGGAGTCAGTAATCAGCAGTATGAGCGGGAAACCGCTCGTTTACGTCCGTGCATATAATAACCCTTTCGAAAATGTGATAGAAATTACCCTATAATATGATGGAATGAATTGCACCCGGTTGCCCAGCCGGGTGTTTTTACTTGTAGCGGCTGAAATAAGGAAGGATATAGGATAGCTGCCAGCTGTGTGTGATTGCTGTATGACAGACAGCTATTACAGCGAATTCCGTTGTGTAACCGATTACAAATGTTAATTGACGTATGGTTTTATGCGCACTAAAATAGGAAGTAGAACAACATATTACGCTGTATCGTCTGGTAAGAAGAAAGGAAGGTGGTTGAAGCAGTATATGGGCTGAAAGCGGTCGATTAATGTTGAAGGTGCAGCAGCTGTATTGGCAATGCTTGTTAATCGGATACGCCAGATTCTATGATGGCTAATTCAGAGAATGAAAGCAGTTTGTTGAAAGTATTCATTTACTTATACTTTATGAAATACGTATAAAACAGCAGAATCTGCTGTTTTTTTGTGCATAATACGCCCAATTCGACTGGAAATGCAGTTATGTATAAATGTATACCATTTGAGACGATGTGAGGGAAAGTGGACATGATAAACATTATGGTAGCTGAGGATCAGCAGTTAATTCGCGAGAGTCTGAAAATTATTTTGGATTCCATCGAGGGGTTTGCGGTGAATAGTGTCGTAGGAAATGGGGAAGAGGTGTTGCAGCAGCTGGAGGGAAGGGCTGTTGATATCATCCTGATGGATATTCGTATGCCGGTAATGGATGGCGTGGAGTGTACCCGTATAGTAAAAGAGAAGTATCCAAAGGTACATGTTTTGATTTTGACAACCTTTCTTGATGACGAATATGTAATGAAGGCACTTGCCTATGGGGCCAGTGGATATATTCTCAAGGGCATTTCATTAGGGGAGCTGAAGTATGCTATAGAAACAACAATAAAGGGCGGCAGTGTGCTGAATCCGGATGTTGGGGCAAAGATGGTTCATATGATACATTACGGAAAGCGGCTGAAGAGGGAGAATCAGGAGCATCTGCGCGTGAATCTGCGTGTAAAGAAGCTGAGTGAGCGGGAATGGGATATCATCGGTGCGATTGCAAAGGGGATGTCCAATCGTGAAATCGCTGAAAAGATGATTTTTACTGAAGGAACGATACGGAATTATCTGAGTATTATTCTGGAGAAGCTGCAGCTTAGAGACCGAACACAGCTGGCAATCTGGTATCTGCAGGATGGGGCAAAGCTACAGCCTGCCTGCTGAACTACAGGCACATAACACGCAATGCATAACTATAAACAGTTTAACGAATGTCAATGTAAGTGATTACAAAATACACTGTGTTGACATTTTTTCTTTCGATATACTTTAAATAGAGCATCGATAAGATGTTGGAAGGATAGGAAAAGGAGAAATCGTATGACGAGAAAAACGACAAGAATGCTGACAGCTTTTCTGTCATGTTCCATGGCAGTTACCAATTTAGTTCCTTTTAATGTAATGGCTGAGACTATTGCGGCTGAGCCACAGGAGGCACAGGTGCCTGCTCCAAAGGAGCAGAATACAAAAGAAGCAGCTTCTGTACAGCTGACAAGATTTAAAGGAGAGCATGTTCGCACAGAGGATGGCAAAGTGATCCTGGACAATACGAACGGGGATAATTTTGCGATGAGTGAGGACATACAGGAGCTGGCAGATGATTTTCACTACAGTGCAGATTTAACAATCAAAAGTGGGGATGCGCAATGCGCTGCACTGCTGGTCGGTGTGGGAAATCGAAATGATCCCAGCAAGGCATGGAGAGCAGCAAATGTCATCAGGCATGAGGGAGAAAACAAAATGCGCATGTTCCGTGTGCCCGGTGATCATAATTATCAGCCCATGCAGGTACTGAATGACTATGATTCTACAAAAACGGTACATCTTGATCTGGATATAAAGGCAAACGGGGACTTTATCTACAAGGTAACCAGTGAAGGCGGCAGTGAAAATGTGATGAGCGGAAATATGGATGACTGGGCCGGCGGATATATTGGACTGCTATCCTTTCAGACAGAGGCTGAGCTTTCCAATATCCAGTTCACAGATCGTACAGAAAGAGCAGATGAAAGCTTATTCCACACCACCTTGGAAAATCTGCGCGGTCTTCAGGGAAGCTGGAAAATCACAGAAAAGGGTATGCACTCGCAGGGAAACGGCGATAACTTTGCAATCTCTGATACGAAAATAGAAAACTTCGAGTATTCCGCCAACATTAACAATTTGGATGAAAAGGGTGCCGGGGCATTGATGTTCCGTGTACAGAATCCAAACAATCCCAAGGACGGCTGTTATGTGATCAATGCGGATTACACACATAATATTTTCAAGCTGTTTGAATTTCCGACAGGCGGCAGTATTGCAGAGGTTCCTTTGAGCGATGTGGAGCCGAATGCAGATGGCTCCTATGATATCAAGGTAATCGTCGTTGGAGAAGACATCTATGTTTATGCCAATGGAAAAGGAATTATGCGTGAAAAGGACAGCCGTCATAAGGGAGAATCCTATCTCGGACTGCTAACATGGGATGGAAATATCGAATATCAGAATTTGTATCACAAGTCCGCTGGTGAGCTTCCTCCTGTTGAAGAGGCGAAGCTGAGTGATTTCAAAATATTAACGGATGGCGTGACGATTACTCCAACATTTGACCCAGATGTGAAAAACTACGGTATGGATATTCCGGCCGGCGTGGATCGTGTCGTGGTAAAGCCGGAATCCAGCGGGGATGTTTACATTACACTGAAGGATCGTAACAACAAGGTGATAAAGGAAAAACAAAAGGTCACTG
>OGFC01000675.1_pt1 | contig 28395 bp, 14 predicted proteins | sample 1570841 | NCBI WGS metagenome assembly OGFC01 (sample SAMEA2582137, study PRJEB24529) | metagenome | biome: Human gut stool | place: China | collected 2011 | reverse complement strand
GGCCTCAAGGATGCAATAACAGTCACAGCTGTCAATAACTGAAACATCCAAAACGGATAACTATCGAAATATTCGCTCTCCTCTAATCCTTCTAAAAGGAAGGATATTCACATTATTTAATGGAGATAAGCAAGTGAGGGACAGAGTCCTAATAGAACTCTGTTAATAATGGTGCCAAAGGTAACGATAACAATCGGATTTACAAGAGTTAAAGAAGGATTTTACAAAAAAAATTAAAGAAGCCTTTAAAGAATCCGGTAGATCTTTCTGCCTAGCTATCAATGCATAAGACTAACCTAGTTCTATTAGGACTTAATCCATTCAAGCTTATGCAAAACGTATTAAAAGGGTGGCTCGTCGACAACACGGTGACCACCGATGATCTGAATGACAAGATCTTACAGCTAGAATCGGCAGGTAGTGCAGACTTCGACGACATCATCAGCGAAATGTTGAAGGAAGATACCGGACTGCGTATCGAAACGCTCCGGCATTCCGTTTCGCTCTACAATCGGGTCGTTGCCCGCCTTATCCTCAGCGGATATAGCGTGAACACCGGAATCTTTCGCGCCGTGGCGAAGTTCCTCGGCATTGTGGAAGGTGGCGTTTGGAACAAGGAAAAAAACTCTATTTATGTAGCTGTCACACAAGACAAGGCTTTACGCGAAGAAATCGCTAAAACGTCGGTCAGCATTCTGGGAACGAAATCGAACGTAATGTACATCCTCGAAACGGAAGACCGCAAGACCGGGCTTAAAGACGGTACGGCTACTTCCGGACGCAACCTGATCGTTCGCGGTGCCGCACTGAAAGTGATAGGCGACAATGAGACAGTAGGCGTAACGCTGACCAACGGCGAAGGTGTTGTTACAAAGCTCGATGCCGACATGATTGCTTCCAACAAGCCGTCGGAACTGATGCTTTTGATCCCTTCCGGCCTTGCCGATGGCGAATACACGCTAACGGTGACTACACAATACTCCACCGGAGCCGTTTTGAAAGCACCGCGCAGTAGCAGCATCACCCTTTGGATGGGTGGCAAATCCAGTGGCGGCGGCGAAGATGACCGCCCCGTTATAGAATAACAAGACTCCTCTCATTTCCGGCCCCCCCCGGCTGCAATCGCAATCGGGGGACTATTCCGGTCGCAATCGACACCCAATTACGGTCGCAATCGACACTCAATTACGAGCGGAATAGGGTAAGCATTAAAAACTAACTGCAAATTCACTCTCTTTATGCATAAAATTTCTACTCTACTCGTTCTACTCTCACTTTTATTCTCCTCTTCGCTTCATACTGAAAATATAACCCTTAGCATTTCCACAGGAAATATCACCATTACAAATAACGGTTATACACAAACAGGCGGTGGGTCGGGTAGTCTGTCTGGTAGTGGTGGGAGTTTTATCATTACACAGACGGATAATGGACAGACAACTGGAAATACGATCACTGTTTCCAGAGGTACGCATATGATTACCCTAAACAAGATAAATATTCAGAAAACCGGAAGCAATGATTGTGCTTTTGCAATCAGTAACAGCGCAACCGTTTCGTTTCTCTCCTACTTTTGTTTCAAGGCCGGCCGGTCTGTCTCCGTTTTATTTACTTTAACAAAGTATAGGTTATTAAGAGAAAACTTATATCTTTACGGAAAATCACTATTGAATTATTGCTTAAGCAAGAGTAAAAACCGAACAAACTATTAGTATGACAAGAATAACCACTAAATTATTTTTGCCTGTCTTTTTCCTTGTATTCCAACATTTGGCTGGTATGGAAACCTCTCCATACTTTTTTACACAGATAGGGGTGGAAGACGGGTTGTCGCAGGGTTCTGTCTCGCATATCTACCAGGATACCGACGGCTTCCTATGGCTGGGTACCCGGGGCGGACTACACCGGTACGACGGATATGAATTTACCGTTTACAAGAATAACCCGACCGACTCCTGTTCGCTGACGGATAACAATATTCTGGATATCGGAGAAGACAGGAACAAAAACATTTGGGTAATAACGGATCACGGTATCCATAAGATCACACGACAGACAGGCAACATCAAACGCTATCGGGTAAAAGAGACACGGTTCATGCACTGCTGCATGTTAAGCCGCAACGGTGATTTCCTAATGGGCGGAGAGAAATTCCTGTATCAGTATGACGAACAGGGCGACTCGCTCGTTTACAAAGACTGGTTATCGTTGACTCCCATCGCATCCAATATTAAAAGCATTCAGGAAGATGACGAAGGCAATCTGTATGTCGCCAGCACATTGGCCGGGATGGCTGTACTGAACAAAGAGAGGGAAGTCGTCAACTATTTCCAACACGATCCGGATGATCCGTCTTCGCTGGTCAAAGGGGCCATCCGCAGAATGTTTACGGACAGCAGTAAACGGTTGTGGATCCTTTCGGAAACTTCCGGTATCTGCTACCTGGACAAAAAGAATAATAAGTTCGTCCACCTGAATACCGCCAACTCAAAGCTAAGCAGCAACGTAGTCCGGGCCATCGCCGAACCGGTACCGGGAACCTTGCTGCTCGGTACCTTCTCCGGACTGAATAAGGTAGACGGGCAAACGCTGGAAGTAACTCCCTACAAATTCAACCCCGACGAACCGGGGGCATTGAGCTATTACTCCGTGCACAGCCTGCTGAAAGATAACACCGGAGCCTTATGGGCCGGAACATGGAAAGGACTGAATTACTACAGTCCGGCCCGCAAGCAATTTTACCAGATCACCCCCAACGAATTTACCGGACTGCTGGGAAAAGGGGAAGAGGATGACGAAGGTAACATCTGGTTCGCAACGGAAGGAGCCGGACTGTTCTGCTACAACCCGCAAACGCAAAGCCAGCAATTCTATCCCAAGAAGTCACCTTACAAAAGCAATTACAGCTCAAACATATTCAAATCGTTGCTGATAAAAGGAGACAGCATCATTTGTGCCACCAACCAGGGAGCTGTCTACCTGTTCTCCCGCAAACGGAAAGATTACCGCCTGCTTTACGATTTCCAGCGGGGCGACATCTATACGTTGCTAAACGACAGCAAGGGCAGGTTATGGATACCGACAAACTCCAGCACAGGGTTGGTCATGATAGAGAATGGCAAACAGATCAACCAGTTCCCAGTGGACGGGACAACCAAAAAGTTTTATTTCGTTACCACCATAAAGGAAGTAGAGCCGGATGTGTTTGTCATGGGGACACTCGGACAGGGCATCTACAAATATGATATGAAAAAGGAGACACTTAAGACGGTCTCTTCACCGGAACTCAACTTGCCGGATAATATAAAACCCGGAATAGTGAGCGGCATACAGACCGACTCAATGCAAAATATATGGGTTTCATTCTACGGGAACAGCATATTCCGCTTCGATAAGGAGTTGAACCTGGTCAAACAGTATACCGGAAAAGAGGGGATCACGGATGGTTATATCTATACGATGGTGTACGACCGTAACCAGCTTTTATGGGTTCTATCCGGCAATGACCTGTACTGTTTCGATCCGGCCGAAGACCGCTTTTCGCCTGTCCGGAACGACAGCCAGCTGGTGCTGGAACCTACAATTCACGCAGGAACGACCGATAAACAAGGTATTCTCTATTTTCCCGGAAACAAGGGAATACTATGCTTCAACCCTTCCCAAATGAACAAAAACACATATATTCCGCCTGTCTATCTGACCACCTTATCTATCAATAATAATCCGGTAGAATTTAAGAACACGCAACCACTCCGGTTAAAGGCCAATGAAACCAACATTGCCATCGGATATACTGCTCCGGACTTTATTTCTCCGAAGCAGAACCAATACGCCTACCGGATGGAAGGAGTAGAAAAAGAGTGGAACCATGTGAGGGGAAGAAGGGTCGCTTATTATAGTAATTTGGCCCCGGGTACTTACAATTTCAAAGTAAAGGTTGCCAACAGCGAAAATCTGTGGAATCCGCAAGAGGCCTCCATGAGCATCATCGTAAGCCCTCCCCCATTCAAAACCTGGTGGGCTTACACCTTGTATATCATCATTATTGGCACCATCATCTGGCGGTTTATTTATCATCAGAAAGTACGTCACGAGCTGGAAAGCAGCATTCGTTTCAAACAGTTGGAACAGGAAAAAATGAAAGAATTACACGAGGAAAGAATGCGCCTTTTCACCAACTTCTCACACGAACTATGTCATTTTCGTTGGAAAGAGCGGATAGTTTCATTTCGATTGTACCCCCTTCGGATGTGAACTTAAAGGCATTCGATAGCAGGTTAAACATCACTTTCTCAATCTCTTGCCTGTCGTAATAGACGCAGAAGTCTGTCGGAAAATCATTTTTCAGGGTAAATGAGATGTTCCTGTTCCTAGCTACCGGAGCGAATAACTCATATAATTCGTTAATGAATACAGTCAGATCGAATTTCTCCTTTTGAAGAACCATTTTTTGCGAGTCGTATTTTTGCACATCCATAAGATTATTAACGAGTAGAAGCAATCGTTGCGTGTTTTTACGCATCAGTTGCAACGTGTTTTTTACCTCCATAGAGAAGGAACTATGGCGTAACATATCTTCAAGAGGATTGGTGATAAGTGTTAAAGGAGTGCGTAGTTCGTGTGAAACTCTGGCAAAACAGAGACCTCTCGGAAGACTACTATTTACACATACAAGTATCTGATAATGGGGAGGGTATAGCTTCGGAAGATATCGAAAAAATCTTCGAACCATTCTACCGATCTTCGCAGGACTTACACCACCAGATTGCAGGTTCAGGTATCGGATTGAGTCTGGCCCGTTTTATCGTGGAACAACATGGTGGAATAATCTGGGCTGAAAACATGCCGCAGGCCGGTACACGGATGCATGTTTTGCTCCCGCTTCCCCAAAAACCGGTCAGCAATCCGGTGAAACATACGGAACCGTCTTTACTGGTAAATACACAGGAGTTCCTTCCTTCGGATAAGAAAGAAATTCCGGTCATTTCGCAGACATTACTTATAGTGGAAGATAATAAAGATGTATTGGAGTATCTGGAAAAACAGTTTGAAAACGAATATAAGGTACAAAAAGCAGAGAACGGGCAAGAAGCGCTCAAACAAATCGCTATAAAAGTGCCCGACCTGATCATTAGCGATATCATGATGCCGGAAATGGACGGGCTCGAACTGTGCCGACAGGTCAAACAAAGCCAGAAATTGTCTCATATACCGGTAATCCTCCTGACAGCCAAGACAATGCCGTCGCAGATAACCGAAGGGTATAACGTCGGGGCGGACGACTATATCATCAAACCGTTCGACATCGTGCAACTGCAAGCCCGGGTACGCAACCTACTGGCTTCCCGCAAGCAGATTCGTAAGAAATATGAGAAAAAGATCGATCTCAACGAGTTAGGTGTAAAGACATCCCCGCTCGACGAAGAGTTCCTGAAACAATACACGGCTATTGTAAAGGCTAATTTCTCCAATCCCGACCTGGATGTAGACATGATCTGTAAAGAAATAGGCATGAGTCGGGCTAACTTCTACAGGAAAGCGAAAACACTGACCGCCCTCTCTCCCGCCGAAATGATCAAAAATCTGCGCCTGGAAGCTGCGGCCCAAATGTTGCGTGAAACAGATTTAAGCGTAAGCGAGATCCTGGAGAAAGTAGCATTCAGCAGTAGTGGTTATTTCGCTTCTTGCTTTAAGCAGGTATACGGTCTTTCACCAAAAGAATACCGAAAAGTTAATTCTAACGGAAATACCGATAGCTGACACAAAACTAACCATCATTGATATAAAATTAACCTTTCGTATTGGATAATACCGACAATTTTGTCTCGAGTTAATTAATAAGAGTTAACCATTTATTAATATTATTCTATATGAAGAACAAAGTTTTAACCACTTTGATGGGCTTTTTCCTTTTTGCTCATCAATTATTTGCCCAGGACATCAGCGTGTCCGGTAATGTTAAAGACGAAAAAGGAGACGCTTTGATCGGGGTTACAATCCAGGTGAAAGGAACAACCACCGGTAGTATTACCGACATGGACGGTAATTTCAGGCTTCAGTCTGTGCCCGCAAACGGCGAGTTGGTATTCTCTTATATGGGGTATCAAACTCAAACCGTCCCTGTAAAAGGGAAAACGGTGGTAAACGTAGCTATGAGAGAAGACTTACAGGCACTCGACGAAGTGGTCGTAGTCGGTTTCGGTACACAAAAGAAAGTGAACCTGACAGGTGCCGTCGCTTCCATCGGTTCGGAGGTACTTGAAAACAAGCCGGTTGCCAACGTAGGCCAGGCTTTGCAGGGAGTTGTACCTAACTTGAATGTAGCAGCTACCAACTCATCACCGAATGCAGCACCTACTTTCAATGTGCGTGGTGGTACATCCATCGGTCTGAAAAAGGACAAGACGGACGAATGGGAAGTAAAAACCGGAAGTCCGCTGATCATGGTAGACGGTATCCAGGTCGATGCGGATTATCTGAACATGATGAACCCGAGCGACATCGAAAATATCTCTGTATTGAAAGATGCTTCCGCTTCCGCAATCTACGGTGCACGTGCTACTTACGGGGTGATGTTGATCACGACTAAATCCGGTAAGAATGACTCCAAGGCAACCGTTACGTACAATCTGAACCTGCAGTGGAACACTCCTTCCCGCATACCGGATATCCTGGACTCTTACACCCATCAGCTGGCTTCCAACAAGCAGGCTTTAATGACCGGTGGTACAGTGACTCCCTGGATGGAAAGTTTGTTGGCTGCCAAGAAAAAATACATGGAAGATCCAAGACCGGAAAATGCATGGATTTACAACGAAGGTAGTACCTCTGCCATGACATGGGTAGCGAACATGAACCCTTACGATGTGGGAGTGAAAGACTGGACACCGCTTCAGCGCCACAACCTCTCTATCAGCGGTGGTTCTGCCAAAACGCGTTATTACATCTCTTTGGGGTACCAGCGTCAGGAAGGTATGTATAAGATCAATACGGATATACAGAACCGTTACAACATCAATATGAGCCTGAATTCAAAAATTAATGACTGGCTGGATGTTGCTTCCAAGATCTCATACAACACGAGTAAATATAATGAGCCTTTCATGAACGTTCAGAAAGGATCGGTATGGAAAGCTATGAAAAACGAACCGGGACGTAACCTGAACATGCCGATTATGACCGGCCCGAACGATCCGATTCCTAATACATATACAGATAATATCCTGGGATGGCTGGCCTATGGGGCAACGCAAGAAACCCGAAATACGAATGCCGTATTCAATATTACTCCAACCATCACGATCACTCCGGAGTTTAATGTGAAAGCCGAGTTGTCTTACCGTCCGACTGATTATTTCCAGAAACAATTTATCCCGGTACGCAACTATGTGGTAGACTCCTGGCAGGGTACGGTGAATACGCATACTTCTCCCTCCAGTGTAAGAGAAGAAACGACACATTCCGATTATTATACGATAAACGCTTACGCCAATTTCAATAAAGCATTCGGCAAACATAATGTTTCCGCCGTAGCAGGTTTCAATCAGGAATGGTATCAGTATCGTAAAACATGGGGAAAGGCGGAGGATGTCATCACCAACGACCTACCGACACTGGGTATGACCAACGGTGCACAATACACCGGCGATAACTTTGAGCATTGGGCTATCCGCGGTGCTTTCGTTCGTGCCAACTACGATTACGACGGACGTTATCTGTTTGAGTTCAGCGGTCGTTACGACGGTACTTCCCGCTTTTCGAAGGATACACGTTTCCAGTTCTTCCCTTCTTTCTCCGCCGGTTGGAGAATCTCGGAAGAGAAATTCATGACGGGTACACGCAGTTGGCTGGATAACCTGAAACTGCGCGGTTCATGGGGTTCTTTAGGTAACCAGAATGTGGCCAACTACGCCTACATTGCCAGCTACGGAGCAGCCAGTCTGATCTCTTGGTCAATGAACGGCGAACAGATCAAAGGTATGAACCCGACAGCGATCGTTCCGAACGACCTGACCTGGGAAACAGCCAAGACATTAGACTTCGGTCTGGATGTAACCGCATTGCACGGACGTTTGGATGCTTCCTTCGACTGGTACACCCGCCGGACTACCGATATTTTGATGAGCGGAACCAAACTTCCTGCCGTACTGGGTTCATCTGTTCCAAAACGCAACTCCGGGGAGTTAAAAACTAACGGTTGGGAATTGAGTCTGAAATGGAGAGACCAACTGAGCAATGGCATCCGTTACGATGTCGGACTGGTTCTTTCCGATTATCAATCTGAAGTTGTCAAGTTCACAGGGAATCCCAACAAGTTGCTGGATACATTGTATGACGGCATGAAAATGGGTGAAATCTGGGGATATGAAACCGTAGGAATTCTACAGGAAAGCGATTTCACTGTCGACGAGAGTGGTAAGTATACCTTAATTGGCCCGTCACAGAACAAAGTAACGACTACTGCCTCAACCTGGTATCCGGGAGATGTCAGATATGCTGACCTGAACGGTGATAATGAAATATCAAAGGGAGAAAATACGGTAGATGATCCGGGAGACAGGAAGATCATCGGTAACACAACCCCGCGTTTCCAGTATGGTATCACCGGTAATATTTCCTGGAAAAACATCGACCTGAATATCTTCTTCCAGGGAATCGGTAAAAGAGACGTTTGGATTGACGATAACGTATTCTGGGGTGGCTCCGGTACGGCAGGTAACTGGGAGATGTACAACAACTCATGGACACCGGAACGAACTAATGCCAAATATCCGATGTATGCAGGACGCGGACAGAATCAGGTTGCACAGACCGGTTATATTTTCAATGCCGCCTATCTTCGTCTGAAAACGCTGGCAGTAGGTTATACGTTGCCTAGAGAATGGACAAACAAAATAAAATTGTCGACTGTACGCTTTAGCCTGTCTGGCTACAATCTATTTGAAATAACTAAAGTTCCGAATCTGTACGACCCGGATCAGATCTCATCCGACTATCCGATGATGCGTTCCGTTGCATTCGGTCTGCAAGTAGGTTTCTAAATAATACATTTATCATAATCAACAATTAAAGATAATCAGTTATGAAATTCAATTTTAAGAAATATATATTGGCACTCGGAATGGCTTCGGTATTATTACCGAGCTGTAACGACGACTTTATGGAACGTTACCCGCAGGACCAGATTACGGACGAAAGTTTCTGGAAAACAGAAACCGACCTGAAGCTTATGCTGAACAGCCTTTATCCTCTTTATATTATCGGTCACGGAAGTGGTTGGTCAGACGGCAAGACTCCGGTATTGAACGTTGTCGGCAGTCCGCTGATGTACGGTGACTATTATTCGGACAACTGTATCAAAACAGGTAATGAAGTCACCGGTCTGGCCGGCGAATTTATTGTGCCGACCGGTGCTACAGAGCAAACCGGCTGGTATTGGTGGAACCTGCGCAAAGTAAACTTCTTCCTTACTCATTACGACAAAGCTGAACTTACCCCGGAAAAGAAAAACGCCTATGCCGGTGAAGCTTATTTCTTCAAAGCCTGGGATTATTATCTGAAAGTGCTTTACTTCGGTGATGTGCCCTGGTTGACCCGCGACCTGAATGTGGACTCGGAAGAGTTGTATGCCGCCCGTACTCCACGTGCAGAGGTGATGGACTCCGTTCTGATGTGTATCAACAAAGCAGTGGAATGGTTACCGGAAAAAGCCAACCAGGAAAAAGACCGTCTGAACAAGGATCAGGCAAACTTCCTGAAAGCCCGTATCTGTCTGTTTGAAGGTACATTCCGTAAATACCATACTGAGCTGAACCTTCAAAGTACAGCCAATAAATACCTGGAAGAAGCGGTTAAGGCCAGTGAAGCTTTAATTGGCAAATACTCTCTTTACAACTCCGGAGAAAATGCGTACTGGAAGATGTTCACCGCGATCGACCTGTCGACCAATCCTGAAGTTATTTTAGGACGTACCTATCTGGAAAATAAAGTCGGACACGCGGCACAACGTTATTTCAACCAGAATAACTCCAACCGCCAGTCGATGGGTGCCACACGCGGAATGATCGACGAATATCTTTGTATCGACGGACGTCCGATCTATACCGGAGGCAGTGAGGGCAACTACACGAATAACCCGAACTTCCTGGGTTACGGCAAATGGACTGAACTGGAAAACCGCGACCCGCGTCTGACACAAACAGTCTGCCGCCCGGGCGAACATGTAACGATCTACCAGGGAGGTGTTCTCGATATTGAAACGAATGGTATCACTTATCCGGGGTTGAACTATACCGGCAGCGGTTCGACCGTAACCGGTTACCGGGTGATCAAACACTGGATGGGCGACAAAATAGAAGAAGACCGTACCACAAAAGGTATTCAGGCTGCTATCGAATTCCGCTACGGTGAATTACTGCTGATATATGCTGAAGCCAAATACGAACTGAACGGGACTCTGTCTCAATCCGATGTAGACAAAACGATCAACGCATTGCGCGAACGTGCCGGTTTCGATTTCAGCAAATACCCGTCTGCCCGCCTGACGGTGGGTAGCGAACCTGCCGACCCCCGTCTGGATAAGATTTATGCAGACAAACTGGAATACCAGGTTCCTCCGCTATTGCGTGAAATCCGCCGTGAACGCCGCGTTGAAATGGCTATCGAGAATCATCGTTATATAGACCTGATGCGTTGGAAAGCCGGTAAACTGTTCACCGTTCCTTTGCGTGGAATGAACTTCCTGGCTGTACAAGATCTGTATGACGGTTCACATACTGAAAAGCCGGAGATCGCAGTCAAAGTGGAATTGGACAAAACAGTATTCGTCGACGAACAGGGCTTCATTATCTGCTATCCGAAGAGCCCGTACACCAATACAGTGAAAGGAACATTACCCTGGGATGACTACCGCTACTACTGGCCTATCCCGAAAGAAGAACTGGTAATGAACCCGAATCTGGTACAAAACAAAGGTTGGGAAGATAAATAATTATCGAATACCAGCTTTATACGAAAAGGGATCATCCTCCGGACCGGGATGTTCCCTTTTTTCTTCGTAAGAGATAATAATGATCGCATTTGATACGATATTATTACTCCCCGTCCCGCTGAATTCCTACATTTGTTGGTAATAAGAATAACTTTAAAACGGTATCATGAACATGAAATATAAAGCATATTTATTTTCTCTCTTATTTGCTTTTCCTGTTTTAAGTATGGCTGCCGGCGAAGCTGACTCCCTCCGGCTATTACAAATAAACAGATTGCAGGAACAGGTCGATTGGGTTAACCCGGAGGCCATTCGTGCCTACCTCGACGATACAAAGTCATCGCTGGGCGACAAAACACCGGAACTCTATCAAAAACTGGAAGAGTTGGAAACATTATTACCTCAGGTTCGCCGGCATTTATCGACAGATACAACCCGCCGGACTATCGACGAAGCACAAAAATTACTTGACCTCAAAAGGGAGATCCTGCTGGCTAACCCGCTACTGGATATAGATAATATCCTGGTGGCACGTTACCGTCTGGGTAATCAGGCGCGTACAGCGATGGGGCCGGCACTCGGCACTTCCAATGCCAACTATAATTCCTTATTCTCCAGCCGACGCAGCGGATACAACGCAGAGATCAGCCGGCTATCCAATCTGCGGGGAGCTATCGAGAGCCGCACCATCTATAAACCGACAGCAGATGTCCCCCTTTCGGATATCCAGCTGCACTGGGACGCCGACCGCCTGCTTTTCTCCTCCCTCGATGAAAACCGCCACTGGCAGATCTACGAAATAAACACCGACGGAACCGGTCTTCACCAAAAAGTAGTTGTCGACGAACCGGATCTGGAATTCTGCGACGCCAACTACCTGCCCGACGGCAAAGTCGTGGCTACCTGCAACATCGGCTATAACGGCGTACCTTGCGTACACGGCGATGATGTCGTAGCCAACCTCGTCTCCTATGATCCGGAAACGAAAAACATCCGCCGCCTGACATTCGACCAGGACGGAAACTGGGCTCCGATCGTTATCCCCAACGGCCGACTGATGTACACCCGCTGGGAATATACCGACCTGACACATTACTTCTCCCGTATCGTGATGCACATGAATCCGGACGGGACAGAAAATAAAGCCCTTTACGGTAGCGGTTCCTACTTCCCGAACAGTACGTTCGATATGAAACCGTTATCCAAACACAACAGCCGCTTTGTCGGCATTATCTCCGGCCATCACGGAACAGCCCGTTCCGGCCGGTTAGTCATCTTCGATCCGGCCAAGAGCCGTAAAGAGGAAAAAGGGATGATACAGGAACTACCGTTCAGCCGGCGTCCCATCGTTCCGATCATCAAAGACGAGATGGTGGAAGGGGTATGGCCGCAATTCATGAAGCCTTATCCGCTGAATGAAAAATACTTTCTGGTTGCCTGCAAGCCGGGGCCGGATGCACTCTGGGGTATTTACCTGGTCGACATATTCGACAACCTTACCCTGATCACCGAACAAGAGGGCGAAGGCCTCACCGCCCCTATCCCATTGAAGAAAACAGAAACGCCTCCTGTCATCCCGTCCAAGATCAAACCGGGAGAAAAGGAAGCGACCGTATTCATACAAGATATCTATGAAGGCGAAGGCACACAAGGTGTTCCCCGCGGAACGATCAAAGCACTCCGTATCTTCGCTTACGAATATGCCTATATCCTCGCTCCTTCCGACCACGATGCCCAGGGCATCCAGAGCGGATGGGACATCAAGCGCATCCTCGGAACCGTCCCCGTAGAAGAAGACGGATCGGCCATGTTCAAAGTACCGGCCAACACCCCTATCTCTATCCAGCCGTTGGATAAGAACGGCGCCGCTATCCAATGGATGCGAAGCTGGCTGACCGGTATGCCCGGCGAAATCGTATCCTGTACCGGTTGCCATGAGGATCAGAATACCATCGCCATGCCGAAACGAACCATAGCCTCCACCATCACGCCCCGCAAGCTGGAAGTGCCCGAAGGAGGTATCCGCCCGTTCACCTTCCGCCTGGAAGTACAACCGGTACTCGACCGCAACTGCGTATCCTGCCATAACGGAACGATCGCGCAGCCGGACTTCCGCAAAGACCAGATGGTCACATACAAACGGGGAGTCCTGACCAAACTGGAACGGCATTACGACCAGAGCTACCTGAACCTGCATCCTTACGTGTACCGTCAGGGCCCGGAAGCGGATATTTATGTACTTCAGCCTTACGAATATTACGCAAATAACAGTGAGCTGATCCGCATCCTGCAAGCAGGCCACCACGGAGTGAAGGTTCCGGAAACAGACATGCAGACCTTATATACCTGGATTGACCTGAACGCTCCTTACTTCGGCGCTTTCACCCAACTGGATCTGAAAAAGGAAGCCCCTCAAAACCAGATAGAGCGCCGCATGGAATTATCCGAGAAATACAGTGGAGTGCGTGTAGACTGGCAACAGGAGATCAAAGACTATGCAGCCTGGCTGAAGAATAAGGAAAACAATAAAACAGACGGAACAACAGGAGCCACCGCTTCTTCTGATACTATAAAAGAAAAGAAGAAAGCAAGAACAGTCAAAGTAAAAGGTTTCCCTTTCAACCGGGAAGAAGCGGCACAGAAGCAGACCGAAGCAAACAAAGATCGCCGGCAACTGACTATAGCCCCCGGCATCACCCTCGATATGGTCTGGATCCCGGCCGGAACTTTTGCAATGGGCGACAACGGCGAACCTTCCGCTACCCCGGCTTTCAAAGCGCAGGTTAAGAAAGGTTTCTGGATGAGCACCACCGAGATCACCAACGAACAATACGGTGCCTTGTTCCCCGAACACGACAGCCGTTATATCGGTCAGACCTGGAAAGACCATACCACCCCCAGTTATGCAGCCAACCTGCCGAAACAACCGGTTATCCGTGTCAGCTGGGATGATGCGAACGCATTTTGTAAGAAGCTAGGAGAACTGAACCAATGCACCGTCAACCTTCCTACCGAAACACAGTGGGAATGGGCGGCCCGTGCCGGCTCGGCAAACGACTTCTGGTTTGGTGACCGCCAGGTAGATTTCGGAGCGTACGAAAACCTGGCTGACAGTACCACTGTCGACCTGGCCGTTACCGGAGTGAACCCCAGGCCAATGCGTCCCGACGATCCGATGCGCAAGTTCTGGGACTTCCTGCCGAAAGAATCTGGGGTGAACGATCATCATTTAATATCGGCAGACGTAGCCTCCATGCAACCCAATCCGTGGGGATTATATGATATGAACGGCAATGTGGCAGAATGGACTCGCTCCGGTTTCGAGCCCTATCCCCTGAAAGAAAAGGGGGATCAGACAGTTACCGAACAAAAGGTAGTACGTGGAGGTTCCTGGCGCGAACGTCCGAAGTATTCCACATCGGCCATTCGCAAAGCGTATTATCCGTGGCAACGTCCGTTCAATGTCGGCTTCCGCATCATTATGGAAGAATAATAAAAACAGAACAACAAATGGATAGTTAGAACAACAGAAAAAGCAACATTCTTAAATATAGAACACTCATTCTTTAAAATAGATATTGCCTGGTAAGGAGTAAAACAGTTAATTTGTCCTGGTTTTAAAAGGAATAAACTTATTATTAATTAAATGACTTTATTATGAGCAAAAAATTACTGTATCTACTTACACTGATCTGTTCTATCTGTCTATTTACAGCCTGTGGCGATGATGACGAAAAAAAAGAAGAAGAAATAGACAACAGCTGGGAACAGGTGGCAGGTACTTATGAAGGGGAAAAGCTGGTACTCTCATACGGTGAGACTCCTCTGACAGGGAAAAAAGTAACATTCTCCGCATCAAGCGGCACTAATGGGACGCTTGCACTAACAAACGTTATCCCGGGTGAAGATGCAACGACAATCTCTGATATCAAAGTGGTAAAAAGCGAATTCTCCGGAACAGCGACTACCACCAATGCAAACGTTGAATATACCGGCTCTGTAAAAGACGAAGTAATGACGCTGAAACTAACGGTCGTTATGAATGATCCGAATGGTTGGGCTAAAACATATAATCTGGCAGATTATACAACAGGAGAACTTGAATATAACGGATATACAAATCCGAGTGCCGTACTTGCCGGTGCAGGTTATGTTAATTACGTTTGTGTCACTTCTTCTTCGGATTACGGAACTTCTTACGGAGCAATGTTCAGAGGTCTTTTCGGTATTCTTCTTCCGCAAGTATTAAACTCCGTTACTTTAGGTACTGACGGTACGATCACGGCAGAATATATGAAAGGTAAAGGAGTTACATTCGACCAGAGTTGGATATTCCAGTCTCCGGCAAAAGAAACAGCAGAAGCACTTTTCCCAACTTCCGGTTGGTTGGATGCTCCCAAGCATCTCGCTTATTGGTTTCATAAGGATGGAAAGTTGTATACGAAACTGGATCTTGGCAATATCATCACACAGGTTATGGGCAGTGATGCAGAAGGTATGTCAGGGATCATTAATCAAATCATGTCAAGTGATCCTGCAACATTAAAAGGTTTATTAGGCACTATGCTCGGAATTGAAATTCCTATCAGCGATGAAACAATCGCTTTATTGCAGAATTGGACTATTAATGGAATACCGATGAATGTAAAGACAGAAAACGGTCATACTTATCTTTATCTTGACAAGGCTACATTTGATCCGATCATGAAAATGCGTGACGGTTCTTCCGACCTATTAAATATATGGAATATGTTGAGTACGGCAGGGATCATTCCGGCTGAAGCAGCTATGGCTGGTATGCTATTGACATCCATCAGCTCTAATTGGGATGCAACAGAAGCATTCGACTTAGGTCTCGATTTACAATAAGTCTATTAAGACAGTCAGATACAATTACAACAAAAAGAGAATGTGGCTCAGTGTCACATTCTCTTTTTGTTTTTACTTTATTCATACAACCTCCAGAAAACTTCTTCCATTCCCCGCACGGCTCACCCGTATCTGCACCGGAATACGTTCCGTCATTTCCTGTACATGCGAGATCACTCCGATCTTACGTCCTTGTGTACGCAGGCTTTCCAAAGCATCCATAGCTATACGCAGGGTATCGGCATCCAACGAACCGAATCCCTCGTCAATGAAAAGACTCTCCACCTTCATCCGGTTGGAAGAAAGGGACGACAAACCGAGTGCCAGCGCCAGCGACACAAGGAAAGACTCACCGCCCGACAAGCTATGCACCGTACGAATCTCGTCGCACATATCCCGGTCGATCACCTGCAAAGCCAGTGTTTCAGGCACCCGCTCCAACCGGTAGCGGCGGCTTAGGTCACGCAACTGCACATTTGCATAGCTGAGTAATACGTCCAGCGTATATCCCTGGGCAATCCGGCGGAACTTGGCACCATCGGCCGAGCCCGCCAGCTCATTCAACTTCGCCCAGCGTTCATTTTCCAGGCGGCAGGCATTCAGTTCCTCCTGCTGGCTGGCGATCTTTTGTTTATTCTCGGCCTGGGTACGCAGGCGGAAAGCATATTCGTTCTTTTCCTGGGTAATACGGGGAAGAAGGAGTTCCAGCGGCTCATTGTCGTGAGCTGTATTCCAAGCCTCAGTCCAATCGGCCAACGCTTTTTGCCGGACGACGAGATCGTCGGAAGCCTTTTGCAGATCCTGCGCTATCTGTCCGGCAATGCCCCGTAGCTGGTCGGCAATACCGGACTGTTCAGTCTGGACAGTCTGCAAACGCTTCATCCGTTCTTTCAGCTCCTCTTTCCGACGGGTATAGGCTGACTCCACCTGATCGGCCGGCTTGCCACCGAGTAGCCGGGCACGTTCCGACTGCAAAGCCAGCAGAGCCGTACGGTTCTGCTCATGAAGCAACGTCACCTCCTCCACCTGTTTGATAAGTGAAGGCAGGAAAGAGGCGTATGATTCGTATTCCGCCTTTTGGGCGCTTTGCTCCCGTTGCAGCTGCTGAAGTTTTTCCGTATTGTCGTGCCACTGACGGGCGAAGGTCGTCAACGTATCGCGGAAAGAGTCCGGGTCTTGCTGCCAGCCTCTTTGCCAGTCGTCGTTACCGAAAAGACGGTTGGCGGCCGACAATGATTTGGCAAGGGTTTCCTGACTTTCGGCACGGATCGCCTCCTCCCGGGCGATCTGGGTTTCCACCAGCTTCTGACGTCCCTGCAAATCGGTACGGGTATGATCGGCGTCGGTCAGTTCCTTATGTAGTTGCAGGAGTTGCTGGCGCAATTGGTTCAGTTGCTTTTCACTGCCGGCATAGGCTGTTTTACGGGCATTCAGTTGTTCGAGTTGCAAGGTCAGTGCTGCGATGACTTTCGGTACTTCAGTCACTGCCGGATGCGTAACCACCGGATGGTGCGTACTACCGCATACCGGACAAGGAGAACCTTCTTGCAACTTCTTCCGCAGTTCGAGCACATCACCGCTGGCTGCCTGCCGTGCCTGTTCGATCAACAGGTTTTCACGTTCCAGACGGACAGACTCTATCTGCTTATCGAGCGCTGCAATATCCAGCGCCTTCAATTCCTTTTCCGAGCGGACAATTATCTCCTCTGTCTTTTGAAGCTGTGCACGCTTCGTCTCCGCCGCCTGCCGGATAGTAGCCAGCTGGGCTACCAGGCGCTCGGCCGTTTGCTTTGTCGTCGCAATCGTTTTACCGGCCTTTTCGATAGCCTGACGGGCAGCGGAAGCAGCATCGAGATGCAACAGCAAAGCCGTTAACTGCTCGGCGATGCTCTCCTTACTACGATAACGTTCGCGCCATTCGCTTAACCGCGTGATCTCCGCCGTACTTTGTTGCTGGCGGGTTTGGGCGGCTTTCAACTTATCTTCGCCCTCCTTTTTCCGTGCCAATGCCTCCCGCAGACGTGTTTCGGTATCGGCTACGGAACGGGTGGCAGCGTCCAGGCGCACATCCAGTCCGCGAGCCTGCTGTAACTCCTGTTGCAAAGCCTTGAACTCCGATTCGGAACGTTGCTCCTCGACCAATCCCTGCTCGTAATCCTTCCGGGCGGCATTCAGCAGTTCGGTCGCCTTTTCCAGTTTAGCGGCAGCGTCTTTCTGCTGGGTCTGCCGGGTAGCGATCTGCTGCTCAGTCGATTTAACGGCTTCCTGCAATGTCTGTTGTTCGGCTTTCGCCTTTTCCAACGCCAGCAGAGAAGCTTCGGACTCCTTCAGGCGGATTTGCAACTCCTGTTCCGCCTCCTCCGTCAGCAGTTCGATTCCCTGGATACGGGCTTGTATCTTATCGTAGGCCTCTTTGGCTACGGCATTCTTTTCAAAGATCGTTCGCGAGATAGCAGAATAGAGCTCTGTCCCTGTCAACTTCTCCAAGAGAGAAGCTTTCTCTCCCTGTTCTGCTTTCAGAAAGGTGGAAAAATCATTCTGCGCCAATAAGACCGAGCGCGTAAACTGCTCGAAGGTCAGGCCGATCAGTTCGACAACGCGGGCTTGCAGTTCGGAACGCGTTCCCTGCTCCTCTTCCTCTTTATCTATATTATGTAATGTAACGCGGGGACTCTGTAAACGTCCGTTCTCCTTATCGCGGGCACGTCCCACCGACCAACGCGAGCGGTAACGGTGTCCGTTCAACGCCAGGAAATCCACCTCGGCATACCCCGAAGCCGTCCCCCTGCGCAGCAAAAAGCGGGGGTCGCTCTGGGGGAGCACCTCCTCATTCACATCCCGCAGTTTCACATTGTTCTCTTTTGCCTGGTCTGTACGCGGCGTACGGGCAAATAAAGCCAGGCACATCGCATCCAGTATCGTTGATTTACCGGCACCGGTAGGGCCCGAGATCGCAAAGATCCCCGCAGACAATAACGGCTCGGACGTAAAATCAGCTTCAAAATCTCCTTCCAGCGACGCCAGGTTACGCCCCCGTATAGCTAATATCTTCATAAGGAAACCTCCCTCATTACTTCTTTAAACAATGATTCAATATCTTCCGGCAACTCGCCGCCATACTTATTGGTAAAGGCATGCTTCAGCATATCCAGCGGATCGATACGTTGCAGGTCGCCGTAGGTAAGCGGACGTACCGTATCGTCGTCCTCCCGTTTCGGATAAGACGGGACGATCGAAGTCAGGCGGACAGCCTTATCGGCCAGCACCTCCTCCACCCGGTGGCGAAAGCCCGGATCAGGCTCGGTCATCAGGACACGCACTTCCACGTAAGGCCAGCGGTTCGGGTCTTCGTAGCCTTCCGTCCCGGCAAGAGGCAGTTCCGCCAACTGTGCGATCACTTCCTCCGACGGTGCAGGCTGTTGCGGTATCCGGTGCAAGTCCGTCAGTAAAGGGACAGGCACCGGAGTGATCTCCGACAGGCACCCGTTCTCCAGCGTAACGGCTACAACCTGATGACGGTAGTTTTTCTCCGAGAAAGACATCGGCAGCGGACTGCCGGAATAACGCAGGTTCTCCCTCCCTCCGATGCGCTGCGCCTTATGGATATGCCCCAGTGCGGTGTAGGCCAGGCCCTCGTCGAATGTATCAGAAGAGACAGACTCGAGCCCGCCCATAATGATCCGTTCGCTGCGGTCGTCGTCCGAGAGTTCGGCACCGGTGGCATGCAGGTGCCCCATCGCCAGGAGGGCTTCACCGGGCTTGCGCCGGACATCGGCATAGTCGTACAACTGCCGGTACATACGGTTTATACCGGCGATATAAGTATCGTGCCCCTCTTCCGAAGCCGGATAATCCCCCTGGCGGAGATACGGGACTGCCAGGCACCAGGCCTCCCGCTCCCTTTCCTTATTATATAAAGGGATAAGAAGCGAATCGAAATCGATCTCCCCTGTCTCCGTCCGCCGGATCAGGCCGACGATAGAGGTATTCAGTTCTTCCAGCAAAGGGATCGGGGATTCCAGCCGGGCGGCCGAGTCATGGTTGCCGGCAACGACAACGATCTGCAAATGCGGATTGCGCCGGTTCGCCTCCTTCAGGAAATGAAAGAAACGCCGTTGCGCCGAAGCGGACGGGTTGGCCACATCGAACACATCCCCCGCTATGAGCAGGACATCCGTCTGCTGTTCGGTCAGGGTATCGGTCAGCCAGGACAGGAAAGCATCGTGCTCCTCCTCCCGGTCGTAGCCAAAGAAGGTTTGGCCGAGATGCCAGTCGGCGGTATGTATAACTTTTAATGACATAAATCAACGTTCTCTTTTGAGTAGTCAAAGATAACTAGAATAGAAATAACAGACATCAAAATTAAACTCCTATCTTTGCACCTTTATTAAACACACTTGTATGGATTGGTTACAGGAAGCTTTTTTAGAGCCGACAATGTTGCAGGCAGTAATAATCATCTCATTGGTTTCGGCCGTGGGACTATTCTTGGGAAGGCAGAAGATATTCGGTATATCGCTGGGTATCACCTTTGTCTTCTTTGCCGGTATTCTGGCCGGGCACTTCGGCATTGTCGTAAATAAAGATATGCTTTACTTCGCCCAGAGCTTCGGCCTGATTCTGTTCGTCTATTCGCTGGGGCTACAGGTAGGCCCCGGGTTCTTCTCCTCCCTGAAGAAAGGGGGGGTGGCGATGAATATGATGGGGCTCGGGGTCATTCTGCTGGGATTGATTCTCACCCTTGTATTACACTGGACGACGGGCGTCTCACTCCCTAATATGGTCGGGCTCCTGTGCGGTGCGGTGACTAATACCCCTGCCCTCGGTGCCGCCCAGCAAGCTCTCTTGCAGGTAGACCCTACCAGCACAAAGACCGTGACCGACATGGCACTGGCCTGTGCCGTTGCCTATCCCCTGGGAGTGGTAGGGGTGATACTCGCCATTATCATCATGAAGAAGCTCTTTGCCGACAAGAACGAGAACCATAGCAAAGAACAAAAAGACACCACGACCAACGTGGCCGAGTTCCATATCAGCAACCCTGCCATCTACAATAAGAGCATCAAAGACATCATGAAGCTGACGGAGAAACACTTCGTTATCTCCCGCGTATGGCACAACGGCAAGGTGAGCATTCCTACTTCGGATACATTGTTAAAGCAGGACGACCACCTGCTCATTATCTCCATCAAATCGGATGTGGAAGCCATCAAGACGCTTTTCGGGGAACAGGAGAATGTGGATTGGAACAAGGAAGATATCGACTGGAACGCGATCGATTCGCAACTCGTCTCCCGCCGCATCGTCGTGACCCGCAACCGGGTGAACGGCGTCAAACTGGGCTCGTTGCGCCTGCGTAACCTCTACGGTATCAATATCACCCGCGTAAACCGTGCGGGTATCGACCTGATTGCCGACCCTAACCTGCGCCTGCAGATCGGCGACCGCCTGACTATCGTCGGCGAAAAGAATGCCGTGAACAATGTCGGAAAGATACTGGGCGACGAGATCAAGCGTCTCGACAACCCGAACCTACTGGCCGTATTCATCGGTATCTCCCTGGGGGTATTGCTGGGTTCGCTGCCTATCATGCTGCCGGGTATGAGTACTCCCGTGAAACTGGGTATCGCCGGCGGCCCGATCATCGTTGGTATCCTGATGGGTGCTTTCGGCCCCCGTTTCCACCTGACCACCTATACCACCATGAGCGCAAACCTGATGTTGCGCCAGCTGGGTATCGTCATTTACCTGGCGGGACTGGGTATCGACTCGGGTGCCCACTTCTTCGAAACGGTCTTTCGTGCCGAAGGACTGCTATGGATCGGTCTGGGCTTCCTGCTGACCATCGTTCCAGTACTGATCGTCGGATTCATAGCTGCCCGGTTCTTCAAGCTCGACTATGGGCACAATGTGGGAATGCTCTGCGGCAGTATGGCTAACCCGATGGCCCTCACCTACGCCAACACAACGGTAGAAGGCGACGAGCCCTCCGTTTCGTATGCCACTGTCTACCCGTTGTCCATGTTTATCCGGGTGATATCGACGCAGCTGATATTGATGTTGTTCATGTAAATTTCAAAGCAGAAGGGGACGTATCATTGCTGATACGTCCCCTTCTTGTTACTGCCTATGTCTCACATTACCTTCCTACCTGCACCTTAAACCGTTCCCCGCCAGTCACGACAATGTAATTACCTTGCGGCAACCAGAGCGCGGTGTCGTCGGAAAGGGTGCTGTATGCTTTGTACAGGCGGCCTGTAAAAGTATAGATCGCTACCGCTTCGGGCGACGGCAGATGGATATGGAGAACAGCGCCCGAAGTCCAGACCTGCGTTGCATCCGCTGCCACCTGTCCATTGGCTACCGGGTCGGGATTCTTCACAATACCAGTGATAGTGATCGCAATCGGCTGGCGTACCTGCTTGATAATGTATGTACCGTCACTACTACGCGGCTCAATCGTCTCGCCACGGTCGGTAGCGACAACCGGGACTGACTGGCTATACTCCTCATCGAGTGTCAAGGTGAAATGGAAATCACTCCACGATTCGATCTCGTAACTACCGGCTACCGGATCAGTCACTGCTCCTTCCACCTGCGGCAATATAACCGTGTAAGTCGTCGAAGGAGTATCCGGAATAGACGGCGTTTCCGGTTGAGACTCTTCCAGCTTCACTGTCACAGTCTGCTCCGCAACAAGACCGGCCCGATCAGTCACCTTGAGATAAAGCGTATGATTACCATATTCCGACTGGAGGTTCAAGACATACAACTTATCACCGGCATTCAACCCTGATATTACTTGAACCAGGTTGTCCAGTTTGCATTCGACAGAAGCAATACCACTGATATTATCAGTGACAGTAACCGAAATTGTTTTTCCCGACCCCTGCGGCGCACTAATCACAGGAGCCGATTTATCGAGCTTCACGGTGATAGCCTGGCGATCGGTACAAACAGCTCCTTGAGTAGCATCGGCTGCCGTACTTTTCAGCAGATAACTGATAGAGAACTCACCATCGTTTGTCCAGGTGAAATGGTCGTCCCATGCAAGAGCCGCTTTGCCGGAACGCAACAGGCCGGCAGCCGACACCACCGGATCGGAAACCAACGATTCGGCTTCCAACAGGCAAACCTGATGACCGGCCGGAGCATTGAACTTAATTTCGCCGGTATACCAGCTGTTATCCCCTTCCGTCGCCTCCACGGTCGTTTTTATTCCGGCATCGGGAGTATATGCATTGATTGTCAGAGTAGCTTCGAAGGAAGAAGCAGAGCTGTAGTTGTCGCTTTCCGGGTAAACGGCAGTGACCTTATATTCGCCAACCTCGATCACACCCTTATTGGCTGTTTCCGCTTTTGGGGCAGGAGCATTACCCGGCTGTAATACATACGTATATTGCACAGCCTTCAGGAAAGCCTCTTGATCCGCACTCAATACGTTGCCGGGAATAGCTTCGATACGGATATATTCACCGGTATAATAAGCCGTTTTACCATTCAACGTGAGAGTCGGTGTTACCCGGGCTATATTGAATGTCAGCTCCACATCAGCTGTTTCGCCGTTGACGGCTGTGATAGTGACAGTCACCTTTTTATCGGTACAGGCGGTTGTGGGAGTACCTGTTATCTTATCGACGGAAAGCGTCAGACCGGCAGGCAATACACTACCCTCTTTTACGGAATATGTTTTCGCTCCCGAGTTATCGGAGTCGTCTATCAGGGTAGAAAGTTTATATTCGGAAATAGCCGCACCATAAGTACCTTTTATTTCCCGGCTCACATCACCTTTCAGTGCGATCTTGTTGGCTACCCAAAGAGCATAAAGGGAAGTCCCCCCTGTTGGAACCGTATTGAAATCCCACACTTTTTCCGCCTTTCCGGCTTCCGTCGTCCAGTCTTTGAAAACATAGAACTCTCTTGTCGGGTCGACAGGGCGGTTCACCTTCGCACCCGGGAAGAACAGTTGTTCCTCCGGAGCAGCCGATCCTCCCTGCGTATCGAACGTTGCAGATAAATAACCGACGGTTGCCGCGCCGCTGCTAACAGTTATATCCGTTCGCGAGTTTATAGCACCATCGAAGAAGGTGTACGTTTTATCTTCCAGGCCATAACAATAGACTTTCCCGCCAATGATCCGCGAAAGAGCAGCCGACGTTTCTTTATTTATTATTGCATATTCGTGCGCATAATCGTTCCAGACTGTACCGTTCTTCGTAACGGTCAGATTGAATGAAGACGGGGCGACGCTAGTAGTAATAGTAGGGGCCTCGCTACCTTCGGTCAGCCATACGTACACTTTGCCGTTTTCATCAGCATACACATCGTCAGTCGCGTAATCGGAAGCACCATCCAGCCCTGTCACTTTGACTCCGGCAGAAGGGGCAGTAACCTCTTTCATAACCACTTTGTTTTTTGATTGGTCTTGAAAACCAGTGTTCCCATTTTCCATATCTGCCCATATACTTCCTCCGGTGATAATGGTAGGAACAGCCACTCCACCTTCATTGTCGTAGCTTTCAATATAACCCGGGGCATCTCCATATTTACCAATAAAAGTTCCGCCCGCTATTCTTATTCCTTTAGAACTCTGGAGAGCGCGCCCATCAAAGAAAGCTTCTTTTACATCCCCCACAATATATCCTCCGTTAATAGTAATAGTAGAACCGCTTATTGCCGGAACCGATGACGGAATTATAGCAGTTATTGCCCCTCCATTTATCGTTAGATCTCCATAAAAGTTTCCAGAACTATACTCTTCATAGTTTGCTCCTATGGCAGTCGCAGTGACATTTCCCATATCCACTGTCAGACTTGCCCCGTCACTTTCTTTCGTTATAGTGAGCGACTGGTTTTCGGAAATATGCAAGGCTGCTTTATCTTCCCCGTACGCTCCTTCCCCTGTCACTCTCAAAATATTAGTTCCGGACAACGTTAGGTTTACCGTTCCTCCTATAATATCAAAAAGAGAACCGACGGAAAAGTCAGCTTCAATATGTATGCTTTGGATCGTGATGTTCACTGTTTGGCCTGATGCGTTGACCTTCATCGTGTTTGTTGTTTTTGCCCCTGTACCTGTTATCAGGTAAGTTCCGGCAGCATCGATAGTCACAGACCCGGCATTAATATCGTACGTTCGTGTGTACGTTGTCTCTGCTGCTCCGGCCGGTAAAAGGATGGTGCAAAGAATGAGTAATGATAATAGATGTTTCATCATAATTATTAATAATTTATTGTTAGATATTCGAATATTACACACTCCCTATCCATTTCAGGAGGAAGTAAGTGAACCTCATTGGCAATTCACCAACGTATACCACTGTATATCAGCATATTTTTATTTTTATAAATAAATACAAAAACATAATAGTATTCTTGTGCCGAGGTACAGACTTCTTTTTATGCGGATGCGGCAAGAGGTCTTGATTCTTTTTTCACGGAGTCCTATACCTCGTATTGTCTATTATCGAATGTCGACAATAGAACAAAATACAGGCAACGCATAGGCGGATAAGAAGGAGTGCCTCATGCAGGAAAAGAAGCTTGAGATGTACGGCGGATTGTTCGGCGGCCTGATCCCTCTCATCGTACTGGTGGGAGGGCTCGTCTGGCTGTCGGTTGCGGAGCGGGGCGGCACCAAGCCCTTTTGGGCTTGCGCGTGGATCGCGCTGTGCGTTGGGATCTTCTTCGCTAAAAACAAAGAGGAATACTGCAAAGCGGCGATGCGGGGCATCGGCGACCGCACGGGCATCGTCATTGTTACGGCGTGGCTGCTGGCCGGGGTGTTCGGCAAGCTCATGGCCGCGGGGGGGCTTGTCCAGGGGCTTTTGTGGATGGGCATGACGACCGGGGCGCAGGGCGGCGTCTTCGTGGTGCTGGTCTTTCTTGCCGCGATGCTGTTCGCCCTCGGCACGGGCACGAGCACCGGCACCTGCATTGCCCTGTCGCCGGTGCTGTATCCGGCGGGCTATTTCCTCGGGGCGGACCCGGCCATGCTCGGGCTGGCGATCCTGTCCGGCGCGGCTTTCGGGGACAACCTCGCGCCCATCTCCGACACCACCATCGTCTCGGCCTACACACAGGGGGCCGAAATGCGCGACGTGGTGCGCAGCCGTTTCCCGCTGGCCATTTCAGCGGCGTCCATTTCCGCCGTGGTGTTCCTTGTGTTCGGCGGAGGCGGCGAAGTGCGGCCCCTTCCCGAAATGCAGGCCAGCCTGAACCCGTCAGGCTTGTTCATGCTTTTGGCGCTTGGGATTGTCGTCGTCTCGGCGCTCAAGGGGCGGCACATCATTGAATCGCTCATTTACGGCAACGTTGCCGCCGCGTTCGTTGGCATGTTGATCGGAACCATCCGGCCCGCCGACATCTTCAGCGTCCCCGCCGCGAAGGGAGGCTCCACGGGCCTCATTCAGGCCGGGATAGACAACGTGGTCGGCGCGATCATCTTTGCGATCCTGATTCTGGCGGTGACGCAGATATTGGTGGAATGCGGCATCATGCGGCGTATTCTGGACTTCGCCCAGAGCACGCTGGTTGCCACCGTCCGGCAGGCCGAACTCTTCATCGTCGGCGTGACCATTCTGGCCTCGATCCCCATTTCCGCCAATGCCCCGGCGGAACTGTTGGTGGGTCCGAGCATCGTGCGGCCTTTGGGCGAGCGTTTCGGCCTCGCGGCGGCGCGGCGCGCCAACCTCATGGACTGCGCGGTGTGCACGATCTTCTTTGTCCTGCCGTGGCATATCGCGGTGGCGGCGTGGTACGGAGCGCTTTACAGCGCGGCGGAAACCTATGCCATCCCCGCCCCGCCCATCAGCGCGGCCCTGTACAACCCCTATTCATGGGCACTGCTCGCGGTGCTGCTGTTCTCCGCCTTCACCGGCTGGAACCGCAAGTACGCCAAGGATGAAGCGCCCGCCGCATGACTTTGGCAGGGCTTTGCCCCGGAACCAAGCCGAGCGGAGGGGAGCTACATATGAACTCCGCAAGGGGCGGGCCACCCTTCCAGCGCTGCTCGCCCCTTGATCCGACATGAGCGCATCCTGCCGTGACAGGATGCGCTCAGATCTTTTTCACTTTCAAAGAAGTTACGCTGGTTATCCGGCTGCGATTTCGCGGACGGCCCTGACAAGCAGTTCCGCTTCCTCTTCGGTGTTGTACGGCGCGAATCCGACCCTGATCCAGCCGCCGATCCGGTCTACGCCCACCCTGTGGGCGAGCGTTTCCGCGTAATAATCCCCATCGGCGGCAAAGATGCCGTATCGGTCGCAGAGTTTCCGGCATACGTCGCCGGGCTGCTGCCCTTCCAGCGTAAAGGCGACGGTGGCGGTCTTGGGGCCTTCGGACTGGTACAGCTTCAGGCCGGGGACATCCGTGAGCCCTTGCCGGATGATGCCGGCGAGGGCGTTTTCGTGCCGTTCGATGCGCTCGAAGCCGGAGACGAGGCGTTCGCGGCGCGTGGAACCGGTGCCGAGCCCGGCGATGAAGTCCACGGCTGGCACGATGGACGCAATGGCCTCATGGCTCTGCGTCCCGGTTTCGAGCTTGCCGGGGGCCGTGGAGGGAGCCGGATGCAGGCGGTAGGTGTCGAGCGCCTCAAACACGTTCTTTCGGATTGCTGCGATGCCGATATGTCCCCCGAAAAACTTGTAGACGGAACAGAACAGCATGTCCGCGCCGATGGCGTCCATGTCGATGGCCTTGTGCGGGGCGATGTGCACGGCGTCCACGGAGAGCAGCGCGCCTACCTCGCGGCAGCGCCGGGAGATGCGGGCGACGTCGTTGATGGTCCCGACGGCATTGGAAGCGTAGCCCACGGCGACAAGCCTTGTTTTCGCGTTGACGATGGCGTCAAGATCGGAAAGATCGAGCGTCAGGGCTTTGGGATCCACCGGCAGATAGCGCACCACGATGCCCCGGTCGCGGGCGGAGAGAATCCACGTGTCGATGTGCGAATGGTGATCCATCTCCGAGACGACGATTTCGTCGCCGGGATTCCAGCTTCGGGACAGCGCCCGGGATACGGCGAACATGTTTGAGGTGGCGTTGGCTCCGAAGGCGATTTCGTTGGGCGCACAGGCCAGCAGATCCCCCAGCGCGGCCTTGGCGGATTCGATGAGGGCTTCCGTCTCTTCGCTGCTCGGGAACTTGCCGTGGGTGTTGGCTACGCCCCGGCGCATGTAGTTGGTCATGGCCGTGATAGCCGTGGCGACGACCTGCGAACCGCCGGGGCCGTCCAGATAGACGGCCTTGTTGCCGTTGTGGAGACGGCACAGGGCCGGGAACAAGCTTCTGATTTCCTGAATGGGATAGATGTCGTTCATGATTGTGTTCCTTTTCCGTTCATGGTCGGCGGGGCGGGACGTTTCCTTTGATGAGGCAGTGAAAGAGGGTGAATCTGCCGGATTTGCGGGGGGTGCGGGCCATCCTCCCGGCTTACGCCGGAACGAACTCCTCCCGCGCCGCCTCCCCGTCAGTCAAAAGTCTTGGGACGGGTGGGGTCCGGGGGAGGGACAACCTTTCTTCAGAAAGGTTTCCCT
>OGFC01000670.1_pt1 | contig 28549 bp, 21 predicted proteins | sample 1570841 | NCBI WGS metagenome assembly OGFC01 (sample SAMEA2582137, study PRJEB24529) | metagenome | biome: Human gut stool | place: China | collected 2011 | reverse complement strand
AAAAATTAAAAAAGTTTTAAAATTATATTTCTAATTATGGGTCATCTTTTTTTATATTGTATGAATATTAGTTTTGTAATAATTACAATTGAAAAAAAGAATTTAATGTGTTAAAATTAGAAAAAGGGTATATAGCAGGAAAGGGAGGAGAATATGGAAATGAAAAAATGGAGATGTACAATATGTGGAGAAGAATTTGAAGGAGAGAATCCACCAGAGGTATGTCCTGTATGCAATGTAGGAAGTGAATTTTTTGAAGAAGTAAAAGCTGAAGAAAAAACAACACCTTCTATAAATAGAGATGAAAAGAAAAAAGTTATTTCAGGAAAAGCATGGAAATGTACAGTATGTGATGAAATATTTCCTGATGGTGAAGTGCCTGATACCTGTTCTGTATGTGGAGTAGGAAAAGAACTTTTTGAAGAAATAGAGATTAAACCAGTTTCAGAAACAAGCTGGAAGTGTACAGTATGCAGTGAAGTAATAGATGGAGAAGAGTGCCCAGCTGTATGTCCTGTATGTGGAGCAGGAAAAGAAGCCTTTATAAAAATAGAAAATAAAAAAGAAGAGAATTTAAATAAAGAGGAAAAAGTAATTATAATTGGTGGAGGAGTAGCCGCAGTATCAGCAGCAGATGCTGTGAGAAGTAAAAATAAACTGGCAGATATTCAAATTATAGGAAAAGAAAGTGTAATGCCATATTATAGAACTATGTTGACAGAGCATCTTTATGCTGATATGCCAGAAGAAAAATTGAAAATAAAAAAAGATAAATGGTATGAGGAAAAAAATATAAAAATAACTATAGGAGATGCAGTGAAATCTGTATCAGCTAAGGATAAAAAAGTAACTTTAGAAAGCGGAAAAGAGTACTTATATGATAAATTGATATTGGCTACTGGATCAGAATGTTTTATCCCACCTATAAAAAATGCTTCTTTAGATGGAGTTTTTACTATTAGAAGTATGAAAGATACAGAAAATGTAAAAGAATATGTAAAGAAATGTAAAAGAGCAGTTGTTATTGGTGGAGGGGTTCTTGGACTGGAAGCAGCATGGGGACTGAAAGAGCTGGGAATGGAAGTTTCAGTAATAGAAATGATGCAGAGAATTTTACCTAGACAGCTAGATGAAAAAGGATCTAAAATATTAGAGCAGGCAATAGTGCGTTCAGGAGTAAAGGTATATAAAGGTGTAGTTGTTGATCATTTGGAGGGAGAAGGAAAAGTATCTTCTGTTGTTCTTGAAAAAGGAGAACATATTATGGCAGATTTAGTAGTTATAAGTGCAGGAATACTTCCTAATAAACAACTAGCTGTGGATATGGGGCTTCAAACTGGAAGAGGAATAATCGTAAATGAAAAAATGGAAACTTCTGAAAAAGATATTTATGCTTGTGGAGATGCAGCAGAATATGAAGGAAAAGTAATAGGACTTTGGCAGATAGCTATGGAACAGGGAAAAACAGCAGGAATAAATGCAAGTGGAGATAGTGCTGTTTATAAGGAACAAATTCAGCCGCTTAATTTTGATGGAATGAATATCAAACTTATTTCTATCGGTTTGATTGGAAATGGAAAAGAGTGTGAAGAGTTTATTGAAGATATAGACACTAAAAAAAGTATTTATAAAAAATTATATTTTGAGGAAAATAAGCTAAAAGGTGCTATATTGATAGGAGATGTTTCAAAAGGTATCACAATAATAAAAAGTGTCAGAGAAAACACTGAAAAGAACGTTCTTTTAGGAAAGCTATACTCTTAAAAAAACTTGATTTTTCCTGAATAAATTTGTATAATATATTAAGTATGTATGATATAATAGTATGGATTTGCAGATAAGAATTTTCTTAAAGCAGGGAGGATAAATAGTGAGCAGTTTAATCAATCTGAATGAGATTACTTTTAAAGAAGAAGTTATAAATAATAAAGGGATTGTAATTGTGGATTTTTGGGCTGAATGGTGTGGACCTTGCAAAGTGCTTGCTCCAATTTTAGAAGAAATTTCTGAAGAGGGAAAAGTAAAGATATACAAAGTTAATGTTGATGAAAATCCAAGCTTGGCAGGACAATTTGGAATAAAGAGTATCCCAACGATGGTAGTTTTTGAAAATGGGATAAGAGTAGACCAGGTAGTTGGATTAAGACCTAAAGAAGAAATAAAAGAAAAGCTAGCTGCATATTAATTAGATATTTTAAAGAGACTGTTGTTTTCTAAAAGGACAGTCTCTTTTTCTTTAAATAAAATATTGCTCTGTTATTCTAATTTGTTCATATTTGTGATATAATTATTTCAAACATTAATTAAGGAGAAGGATTGAGATTATGAGGAGAAAAATTTATCTTACAGCAGCATATATTATAATTTCTTTAAATATTCTGGGAATGAGTAGTGTTCCCACGGGAAATATTAACAACACCAGTGACAGAATATTAGGTGGAGCTGATGAGATAGAAGTTGACCTTCTTAATGATACAGTTACTTCTCAAAGTGGTGTTAATGTAAAGTATGGAGATTTAAAATTAAAAGTTTTTGATATGCAGAGAGATAAAGAAAAAAACAGAGCGTATCTTAAAGGGAACATAATAACACAAGTAGATCAGCCTACAGGTATACTTAAATTAGAGTCAACCAATGGAGATGTATCTTTAGATGGAGACCAAGGAGTTTTTTACAATAACTTTGGATATCTTGAAATTGGAAAGGTAACTGGAGGAGAAGCACCAAATGATAAAATATATTTTGGTGGAAAAGTATTTGAATATGCAAATGGAAATCTTTATATAAATAATGGATGGCTGACAACTGACTACAATGTAGTTGAAACAGCAGATCCAAATCAAGCAGGATATCATCTTCTTTCTAAGGAAATAATAGTTGAGCCAGATAAACAGCTCACTTTAAAAGGGAGTGACCTATACTTAGGGGATAATGATATTTTTCCTTTCAGTATACCATGGTATAGAGTTAATATAAGACAGGATTCAGAAGTTCCTTTATTCCCAGAATGGGGAACAAAAGATTACTATGGATGGCAGACTTCATGGGGAGTTCTTTATGGAGATAAAGACAGTAAATTTAAAGGAGGATTTGCTCCTAAATTTGCTGATCAAATGGGACTATTAATAGGAAGATGGGAAAACTGGTATAAAACAGATAAATTTGGAACAGCAAAATTAAATATAGATGATGCTCTGATTTGGTCAAAAGCTGATAATAAAGAAAAATATAATGATCCTGTTGATTATGAGGAAAAAAATAAAAGATATAGACTGAATTATTCTCATGAATATAATGGTGAAAAGGGAATTTTACAATTTAATGCTATCAATGGAACATATAATATGATTCCTAAGTTGGAAGATATAATAACTGACTATGAGGGAAATGGAAGATTCTTAAATAATACCAGACCAAAACTTGATTCTACAATAAGTTTCTTCTCAATGAATTCAGACTTAAAGGAATTAGGACCAGATAAAGATATAACATTGAAAACCAGATTAAAATTGACTGATGATAAGGAAGCTTATGCTCTTATGGTCTATGATGATATAGATGATATAGACTATGGAAGTAATATAGATAATGATCTTTATTCACAGATTGAATTGTATAAAGATAACAGCAGATACAGAGTTGGTGGATATTATAATTATTTATATGACATGGACCCAGGTTCAACATTAAAAGATACACAGTCAAGAGCTGAAGATTTTGGATTTGAATTTTTTGAAAAGAAAAATAATATAGGATTCAGCTATGATGAAAAAAATGGGGATAAATTTAGAAAACTAGGACTATGGGAGAGAGATCCAAACTTAGATTCTATGATTCAATACAACAGTCTTTTAGGAGGAAACTTCTACTATAAATATAATCCAAGTACAATCAGAGAATATTCTCAATATGACAGCAGAGATTTGAGAGTATCTTTTGGTGACTATGATTTCTGGGGAGACTACAGAATAAAAGCTGGATATAACATCAATGAACATGAAAGAAAGCTTGATTTGATGGATGACCCTTTAAGAGAAAAGGTTGTAAAGGGATCTAATGAAAGAGATAAAGAGTACAATAGATTTGAAAATATAATATACAGCGATTTCAGAGAAGAAAGAGCATATGTAGATTTCTATAATGATACTACTAAATTTACCTTTGCAACTGGACAGACAAAGGAAAAATTCTGGGATAGAGATGGAATCTATTATGAACCGGCTTTTTCAGTTAATTCATACAGACAATATGTAAATGAGTCTAAATTCTATGAATTTGGAGCTGAAAGAAATGAAATACCTCTTGGAGCTTTTGGAGAATTAGCACTATTTGGTGGTGTGAGATATGATAAGTATGATAAAGGATATAACCCATATACTAGACATTATACAAGTGGGGAAGATTCAACTCTTAGAACTCAATTAAAACTTAATCATACAATACAGCTTTTTGATAATACAGACAACAAAAATAGAAAAATGGATTTTGCTTTAAGTAATGATTTGAATCTTTTCTATCAAAGATATGATTATGATTCTGGAGATGTTAAATTTGGTACTGCCTATAATGATATTAGAAAGAAAACTATGAACCCTGAAGATATCAGATTAAAAAACAAAGATAATATCTATGAAATTAAAGATACTATCAATGCAATGATAGGTAATACAGAAACAGCATATAACATTGAATATAAGAGAAGAGAAAATCCTGCTGACACAAGCGAGCTTAATGGGCAGACATTTAAAAATGATGTAAACTTTAAAATTGATGATAGACAATCACTATCATTGAACTATGGACAGGACAGACAATACACAAGTGAAAATGAAAGAGATAGAAACTACAATGATTTAACTTTCAGAAATTATGGAGCAGTATATAACTATGAAGGACATAGATTATCTTATCAAAATCAAGGAATAGATTCTAAAATATGGAATATGAAAAATGTAGATAATGCTAAAGAAAAAATCAGAGCAAATACGTATGCGTATCAATATTCTTTTGGAGACAATAGACTAGGATTTGATTTCAGTCAAGGTACAGATGTAAGAAGAAATTATACACATGATCTTAAAGAAATAGATGTAGATAATAAAATCTATGGAGTTTCATTTTTAGATGGTGGAGATGTAGAAAATTATTATAGAGTTACATATGAAGATTATAAGCATAAAGAAGATGGAGCAAAAGTACTTTTAACAGATGGAAGAATTAGAAACATTAATAATTCAGATGTATTGTCATTTACCTATGAATACAGAGATAAAAGATTTACAGATGAAGAATTAAAAAAATATGCTGAGCTTGAATTTAATAAAGATTCTAATCAGCTGACACAGGCAGAACTTTACAGAGTAAGAGATATCTTGAGAGATAGAGAAAGAAATAGTGTCAATTTCAATCTTAACAGTATAATGTATGATAGATTTAATAGTCTTGGAGATTACAAACGTAACTTTAAGATACATCTTATGATGCAGAGAAATGATGCAAGATATGATAAAACTGGAGATTTATGGGATTCTCTAGAAGAAGTAAAAGCAAGAATATTCTATTCTCAAAATAGAGTTGGATTTGGATACGAAGTGGAAGAAAATTCAGGATGGAACAGTGGAAGCTGGGATAGATTGAATAGAGAGCATAAAGTAAGTCTGATGGCAAAAATTGGGAAACCAAGTGAAGGATGGAATGTAAAAACTTATGCTAAATTTTATGAGAACTTTAAAGATACTTCTAGTAAGAACAGAAGAAAAAGTTCACTTGATGGTTTAGGAGTAGAAATAGGTAAAGAGTTTGGATATTATGAATGGGCGGTAGCTTATGAGAGAGAATATGATCTAGGAACAAGAGATTATGAGTGGAGAGTAGCTCTTCAATTTACATTACTTGCATTCCCAGACAAACCTATATTTGGTCTTGGAGCAGATACAGATGCTAAGCAAAAAACAAGCCCTCAAACTTACTTATTTGATGGATTGAAACCACAAGATATAGTAGATTAAAAATTTGAATGTATATAAATAGGAGGAAATTATGAAAGTAGAATTACCAAGCGGAGATATAAAAGAATTTGAAGGGCAAGTTAATATGTTTGAAGTAGCAAAGAGTATCAGCAACTCTTTAGCAAAAAAAGCAGTAGCTGTTAAAATAGATGGAACACCAATGGATATGGCAACAATTTTAGACAGAGATGCAAAAGTAGAATTTATACCAGCTGACAGTGAAGAGGGAGAAGAGGTAATAAGACACTCAACAGCTCACTTGATGGCTCAAGCTGTTATCAGATTATTCCCAGGAACAAAAGTAGCAATAGGACCAGCTATAGAAAATGGATTCTATTATGACTTTGATCCAAAGGAGCAGTTTACAGAAGAAGATTTAGTAAAAATTGAAGCTGAAATGAAGAAAATAGTAAAAGAAAATGAAAAAATCGAAAGAGTTATGATGACTAGAGAGGAAGCTATAGAGCACTTTGAAAAATTAGGTGAAATCTATAAAGTGGAAATCATAAAAGAAATAGCTCAAGGAGAAATACTTTCTTTCTACAAACAGGGAGAATTTATGGATCTATGTAGAGGACCTCATGTACCTTCTACATCATACTTGAAAGCTTTCAAATTAAAATCAGTTGCTGGAGCTTATTGGAGAGGAGACTCTAACAATAAAATGCTTCAAAGAATATACGGATTTGCTTTCTCTGATGAAGCTAAATTAAAAGCTTATTTAACTCTATTAGAAGAAGCGGAAAGAAGAGACCATAGAAAATTAGGAAAAGAATTAGATTTATTCTTTGTAAGCGAGTATGGACCAGGATTCCCAATATTTCTTCCAAAAGGAATGGTTATAAGAAATACTCTTATAGACCTTTGGAGAAGAGAACATACTCTTGCTGGATATCAGGAAATCACTACTCCAATAATGCTTAATAAAGAATTATGGGAAATTTCAGGTCACTGGTTTAACTATAGAGAAAATATGTACACTTCAACAATAGATGATACTGAATTCGCTATAAAACCTATGAACTGCCCAGGTGGTATCTTAGCATATAAATATCAATTACATTCATATAAAGATTTCCCAATCAGATGTGGAGAATTAGGAACAGTTCACAGACATGAATTTTCAGGAGCTTTACATGGACTTATGAGAGTAAGATCATTCACTCAGGATGATGCTCATATATTCATGACTCCAGATCAAATAGAAGAAGAAATCATTGGAGTAGTTGAATTGATAGATAAATTCTACAGCAAACTATTTGGATTTGAATATCATATTGAATTATCAACTAAACCAGAAAAAGCAATTGGTTCAAATGAAATATGGGAAAAAGCAGAAGCTGCACTTGCTGGAGCTCTTGATAAAATTGGAAAACCATATAAATTAAATCCTGGAGATGGAGCTTTCTATGGACCTAAATTAGACTTCAAAATCAAAGATGCTATTGGAAGAACTTGGCAATGTGGAACTATCCAGTTAGACTTCAATCTTCCTGAAAGATTTGATATTAGCTATATTGGAGAAGATGGTGAAAAACATAGACCAGTAATGATTCACAGAGTTGTTTATGGTTCGATCGAAAGATTTATTGGAATCCTTATTGAACACTTTGCAGGAGCTTTCCCATTATGGTTAGCACCTACTCAAGTAAAAATATTAACTATCAATGATGAAGTAGTTCCTTATGCTAAAGAGATATTTAAAGCTCTTCAAGAAAGAGGAATCAGAGCAGAAATTGATGATAGAGCAGAATCTATTGGATATAAAATCAGAGAAGCTAATGGAAAATATAAAGTTCCTGTACAACTTATTTTAGGTAAAAATGAAGTTGAAAACAGAGAAGTAAATATAAGAAAATTCGGTTCTCAACAACAAGAATCTATGAAGCTGGATGAATTCTTAGATATTATTGTAGATGAAGCTAAAATAAGATTTGACAAATAGTTCACAGTAAAAGCCTTGACTTGTTCAGGGCTTTTATTTTTTTTAAAATAATTTTTTTACTCTAATATGTCTAGTTATATTGAAAAAATATCATAAATATGGTAAAATTTTTAGATTGAGATACCTTTTTTTATTTGATGTCGGAGGAAGAAAAATTTATGATAAAAATATATACTGCTCCTATTGCGGGAGTTACAGATTATACATATAGAGGAATTTTAAAAGAATTTAAACCAGATCTTTTATTTACAGAAATGGTAAGTATAAATGCTTTGGAGGTTGCTTGTGAAAAAACTCTCAAAGTTATTTTAAGATTGAGAGAAGGAGATTCTGTACAGCTTTTTGGTAAAGATATAAAAAAGATGGTAGAAAGTGCAAAATTTGTAGAGAGTCTTGGAGTAAAACATATAGATATAAATTCAGGATGTCCTATGAAAAAAATAGTCAACAATGGATATGGAGCAGCTCTTATGGAGCAGCCTGAACTTGTGAGAGCTATGCTTTCTGAAATGAGAAGCACCTTAGATGATAAGACTGATATCTCTATAAAAATAAGAGTAGGTTACAAGGAAAGTAAAAATCCTGTTGAAATAGCTAAAATAGCTCAGGAAACTGGATGCAAACATATAACAGTTCATGGAAGAACAAGAGAGCAGATGTATACTGGAAAAGCTGACTGGAGCCTTATAAAACAGGTAAAGGAAAGTGTAGATATTCCAGTAATAGGAAATGGAGATATATTTACTGTTGAAGATGCTAAAGAGAGAGTAGATTATTCAGGAGTAGATGGAATCATGCTTGCCAGAGGTATATTTGGAAATCCGTGGCTTATAAGAGATATCAGAGAATACTTTGAACATGGAAAAATTCTTCATCCAGTAACTGATATTGAAAAAATAGACATGGCTATTGAACACACTAGAAGAACTGAGATAGAACACCCAGAAAGACCATTTATTTTTGAACTTAGAAAACATTTATGCTGGTATTTAAAGGGAATAAGAAATACTGCTGAAATAAAAGACAAAATAAATCATACAGATAATTATAATGAAATAGTAGAACTTTTAAATAGAGTGAAAGATAATCTTCTTTCAGAACCAGAAATAGTAACTATGTAAGGAGTTGAGAAAGTGGCTGGAGATACGCCTTTAATGAGTCAATACAAAGAAATAAAAGAACAGAATAAGGATAATCTTCTATTTTTCAGACTAGGAGATTTTTATGAAATGTTTTTTGATGATGCAGTGATAGCTTCTAAGGAACTAGGATTGACATTGACAAGCAGAAACAGAGAAAAAGGTCAGGATGTCCCCCTTGCAGGAGTTCCTTATCATTCAGTATCTTCTTATATAGCTAAACTGGTCAACAAAGGCTATAAAGTAGCAATATGTGAGCAGGTAGAAGATCCTAAAAGTGTTAAAGGAATAGTTAAGAGAGAGGTTGTAAGAGTTATAACCCCTGGTACAGTAATTGATACTGATTATCTTGATGAAAAAAGCAACAACTATCTTATGGGGATAAAAATAGATGGAAATAGAGGGGCAATAGCTTATGTAGATATTACAACTGGTGAATTTAAAGCAAGTGAACTGGAAGGGGAAGATATAATATTTAAGCTTTTGGGAGAGATAAATAAAACTGCTCCTAAAGAGATATTGCTTGAAGAGAAAACTTATGATAAATATTATAATGAATTAAAAAAACATAATTCTTTATCAGATGTAAATGTAAGTAAAATAACTGAAAAAAGAAAATGCGAAGATTATTTGAAAGATTATTTTAAGGTAATATCACTGGAAAGTTTTGGACTGAAAGATAAAAAGATGGCTGTTACAATATCAGCAACTGTTTTAAACTATGTAGCAGAACTGCAAAAGGGAAAAGAGCTTCCTGTTAATAATATATTATACACTAGCAGTGAAAATATTATGGAGCTGAATATAACTACTCAAAAAAATCTGGATATAGTTGATAATTACAGAGAAAAAAATGGAGCAGGAACACTTTTATGGGTGATGGACGAATGTATGACTTCTATGGGAAGCAGACTCCTGAAAAAATTTATAAAAAATCCTCTTCTTGATATAGAAAAAATAAATGAAAGACAAAAAGATATAGCTTTCTTTATAGAAAATGTACTTCTCAGAGAAGAGGTCAGAGAAAGATTAAAAAATATATATGATATAGAAAGAATAATTGGAAAGCTTGTTCTTGAAACTGAAAATGGAAGAGATCTGATTTCATTAAAAATTTCTATAAAAAATTCATTGGAAATATTAAAGCTTTTACAGGGAAATTCTATATTTTCTATTGAAGTAAAAACTCTTATTGATATCTACAACTTGATAGAAAAAACTATTGTAGATGAGCCCCCTTTCTCAGTGAGAGAAGGAGGAATCATAAGACAGGGATATAATGAAATGCTTGATGAGCTTCATGGTTTATCAAAAGATGGAAAGGACTATATCCTTGAAATAGAAAATAGAGAAAGAGAAAGAACTGGGATAAAAGGGCTTAAAATAAAATACAATAAAGTATTTGGATATTTTATTGAAGTAACAAGAGCTAACTCTCATCTAGTACCAGCAGACTATATCAGAAAGCAGACTCTTGCTAATGCTGAAAGATACATAGTACCTGATTTGAAAGAGTATGAAGAAAAGGTATTAAATGCCAAAGATAAGATAGAAAATCTTGAATATCAGTTATTTAAAGAGGTATCCTATGAGATAAAAAGTCACAAAGGAATACTTCAGGATCTGGCATATAAGATAGCATATCTTGATGTTATGAGCAATTTGGCACATATAGCAATTAAAAATTCATATATTCAGCCTGAAATGCATGGTGGGAAGGAGATAGAAATAATTGCTGGAAGACATCCAATAGTGGAAAAGCTTATTCCTTCAGGAGAATATGTAAAAAATAATATAGTGCTTGATGACAATAAAGAAATGATAATACTTACTGGACCTAATATGTCAGGAAAGTCTACTTATATGAAGCAGGTAGCTTTGATTATAATCATGGCTCATATGGGATCTTATGTACCAGCAAATTATGCTAAAATAGGATTGGTAGACAAGATATTTACAAGAATAGGTGCAAGTGATGATCTTCTTACAGGTCAGTCTACATTTATGCTCGAAATGAGTGAAGTGGCTAATATAGTTAATAGTGCAACTGACAGATCATTTATCATACTTGATGAAATAGGAAGAGGGACTTCTACATTTGATGGAATTTCAATAGCAACAGCTATTACAGAGTATATTCATGAAAGAATAGGAGCAAAAACAATATTCGCTACACATTATCACGAACTGACTCAGCTGGAAGATAAACTGGACAGAGCTGAAAACTATAGAATAGAAGTAAAAGAAAATGATAAGGAAATAGTTTTCTTGAGAGAGATAGTAAAAGGCGGAGCAGATAAGTCTTATGGAATAGAAGTAGCCAGACTTGCGGGACTCCCTAAAGAGATACTTGATAGATCAAAATCTGTACTGAAAAATTTAGAAGATAGAAAACAGATAATTGAGAAGAAACTAAAAGGAGAGCAGCTTATACTTTTTGGAACTCCTCAAAAAGAAGAACCAGTAGAAGAGGATAAAAATAATTTAAAAGGAAAAGAACTGACAAAAGAACAAAAAATAGTTATGAGAGTACTAGAAGAATTGGATCCTAATGGAATGACACCTTTGGAAGCACTATTAAAGCTTAATGAGCTGAAAAAAATATTAAATAGGAGTTAACTATGAATAAAAAGAAAATCTATATAATTATTTTTGCAGTTATAATAATATTAGGTTACCTGAACTATTTTAAAGATGAAAGTGATCTTTCAGATGTAAAAAAAGCTATAGAAACTACTAATGTTACTTATGATAGTGAAGATTATCACGTTGAGGCTGATAAGCAGGTAGATTATGTAGATGATAATGAAACAAACTTTGAAAAAGCAAAGGCTCTAGTAAAAGATATGGTACTTAGTGGGGATAATGTATTTATTGATAAAGTAAGAAACCTTGCATTGAAAAATAATATACTTGGAGTTAGTCCAAATGGGTGGAAATTCAATACAGAAGCAGCTCATTATGATAAACTGAAGGATGAAATAACATCTGATGCTGGAGTAACAGCAGAAAATGATGAGAAAAAAGTAAAAATTTCAGGAAAAAATTTCATAACAGACAGTAAAATGAGTTATATAGAATTGAAAGATAATGTAGTTCTGGAAAATGAGAAAATAAAACTGAAAGGAGATATTGGGAGATACAGTGATGCTAATAAGATAGTTACTCTTTCAGGAAATATAGTTATTGATGGGGCAGATGAGCAAAATGCTAAAATATCTGGAAATTTTCTTAACTTGAAATATTCAATAAATGATAAAATTCTTGAAGCATGGGAACCTTATGATGTAACATATAATGGAGCTGAATTATCAGCAGGAAATCTGTGGTACCAAGATGGTACAGAGGCGTTTTTAATTACTAAAAATGTAATGATAGAAACTAATGGATACAAGATATATGTTGATAAAATACAAAGAGAAGCCAACAGCAATATAGTTAAGTTTTTTGGAAAAATAACTGGAAGCAATGGAGTATATTCTTTTTCTGGAAAAGAAGCAGTATATGATATAGCTACAGAAGAACTGACTTTTTATGGGGATGTAAAAATGACATCAACAAAAGGTGAAGAGCTTATAGCAGATAAAATAGTATATAATAATGCTACTAAATTTATAACTGCCTATGGAACAAATAGAGATGCAGTGTATATTTCAAATAATGGAGAATTAAGAAGCAGGGAATTTAGATATAACAATGAAACAAAGGAAATGTTTGCTGATAAAAAGTATGATTACAAAAGTCAGAAATATGACAGTGTTGGAGATAAGTTCTATTTTAATGATATAACAAAAGATGGATATATAGTAAATGGAACTATGTATGACAAAATCAAAAAACAAACTGCTAAAGGTAAAAGAATGGATTTCAATACAGAAGCACAAATATATAAAGTAAAAGAAAATGCTGTATTTGAGAATCAAGACTATAGATTAGAAAGCAATGATATAACATATAATGGAGCTACTGGTAAAGTAGAAACTCCAAATAAATATAAAGTGACAGCTTTAAAAGATGGAACATCTTTTACAGGAATTGGAGCTGTATATGATGAAAATACTGGGGAGCTTGTAAGTAATGGAACAATAAATGCTGCTGGAAGAAACTTTGTTGCCAGTGGAGAGAATCTTACATACAATAATAAAAATGGAACAGGAGAACTTCAAAGTAAAATTTCATTTAAAAATACAGAAAATGGAACTACTGTAACTGGGGATAAACTCTTATTCCAAAAAGATAATTATATGGAGCTAATTGGAAATCTTGTAATAAATAGTGAAAAAATAGTAGCAAAATCAGCAAGAGGAAAGTATAATTTAAAAGATGAAAAAGTATATATACCTGAAACTATAAATTTTGAAAGTCATGATAAAGCTACATCAGGAACTATGTCAAATGGAGTATTTGATGTAAAATCTTCAGTATTTACTGGAGATAATTTTAAAGGTAAAAATGTAGAAAACGATATAAAAAGTGACAAAATGAAATATTTTACAAATGAAGATAAGGTAGAATTCGGAAAAAATACTGTGATAGTAACTCCAGAAAGCAGATTGAGAGGAAATAGACTTGACTACAATCTTAAGACTGAAGTAGTTGTTTCTCCTGAAAAATATACAATAGATTATGGAGATTTTACTATAATCGGAAGTGAAGGAACTTTTGATAATAAGCAAGGATTATTAAAAAGTACAAATGCAGATATAACTTCTAAGTCTGAAGATAGATTCAAATCAGATATAGCTGATGGAAATATGAGAGAGATGAGAATAGATTTCATAGGGAATGCAAAAGGAAACATGATGCATCAAGGAAAACGTACAGATTTTACAGGAGATTTTGCAAGAGTTTACTTTAAAAATGATGGTGGATACAAAGCAATAAGAAGTGAAATCAAAAAAAATGCAGTGTTTATTCAAGAAGATAAGAAGCTTCAATCTGATTATATTGAAGCAGATATAGAAAGAAATCTTGTTTTCTCAAGAGATAATACAAAATTAACAGTAACTGATGCTAAAAATGGAAATACAGTTGTAACTTCTGATACTGCTGAAATAGATATTAATAAAGATATAGCTACTTTAGTAGGAAATGTTTATATTGAGAATAAAAACCCAGAACAGGGAATAACTATTATTACTGCTGAAAAGGGAATAGTCAGACAAAAAACTGGTATACTTGATCTTATGGGAAATGTAAAAATTGAAAATAAAGATTCCATAATAGAAGCAGATGAAGGTACTTATGATATGAACACAAGAAAAGTAAAAGCAAGAGGACATGTATTTATAAACCATAAAAATAATTAAGGAGGAGCTAATGAGAAGTTTAGTAGCTCAAAATCTTTGTAAAAGCTATAAAAAAAGAACAGTAGTGGATAATGTCAGCCTTGAAGTAAATAAGGGAGAGATAGTGGGGCTTCTTGGACCTAACGGAGCAGGAAAAACGACTACTTTCTATATGATAACAGGAATAATAAAGCCTGAAAGCGGTAAAGTTTACTGTGACAATGCTGATGTAACAACTTATCCTATGTTTAAAAGAGCCAATCTTGGAATAGGATATCTGGCACAGGAGCCATCTGTTTTTAGAAATCTTACAGTAGAGGAAAATATAGCAGCAGTTCTTGAGATGAAAGGAATAGCTCCTAAAGAACAACAGGAAATAATTGAAAAGCTTATGGAAGAGTTCAAACTTACTCATGTAAGAAAATCTTTAGGTTATTCACTCTCTGGAGGAGAAAGAAGAAGAATAGAGATAGCCAGAACAATAGCAAATAACCCAAGCTTTATACTTCTGGATGAACCCTTTGCTGGGGTTGACCCAATAGCAGTTGAAGATATACAGCAGATAATAAGATATTTGAGAAATAGAGGATTGGGAATACTGATAACTGACCACAGCGTAAGAGAAACATTGCGTATTACAGAGAAGGCATATATAATGGCAAATGGAAAAGTTTTGATCAGTGGTACGCCAGAAGAAATATCTAATGATGAAACAGCAAGAAAAATTTATTTAGGTGAAAAGTTTAAATTAGATTAAATTTTAAATAGTTGGAGGAGAACATGTTAACAGGAAATCAAATTAGAAAAGAGTTTATTGAGTTTTTTGAAGCAAAACATCATAAACACTTCGAAAGTGCATCACTTATTCCTGATGATGCAACTTTATTACTAACGGTAGCAGGAATGGTTCCTTTTAAGCCATATTTTTTAGGACAGAAGGAAGCACCATATCCAAGAGTAACTACTTATCAAAAATGTATCAGAACAAATGACCTTGAAAATGTTGGAAGAACAGCAAGACACCACACATTCTTTGAAATGCTTGGAAATTTCTCTTTTGGAGATTATTTCAAAAAAGAAGCGATAGAATGGTCTTGGGAGTTTGTTACTGAGGTATTAAAAATAGATAAAGATAAACTTTGGGTATCAGTATTTACAACAGATGATGAAGCGGAACAGATCTGGATAGAAAAATGTAATTTTCCAAAAGAAAGACTTGTAAGACTTGGAGAAGATGAAAACTGGTGGGCAGCAGGACCTACTGGATCATGCGGACCTTGTTCAGAAATTCATGTGGATTTGGGACCAGCTTATGGTGGAGATGAAAACTCTAAACTTGGTGATGAAGGAACAGATAATCGTTTTATTGAAATATGGAACCTTGTATTTACTGAATGGAACAGAATGGAAGATGGAAGCCTTGAGCCTCTTCCTAAGAAAAATATAGATACGGGAGCTGGACTTGAAAGAATAGCTGCTATGGTGCAAGGAAAATCAAATAACTTTGAAACAGATCTTTTATTCCCATTGGTAGAGGAAGCAGTAAAACTTACTAACTCGCAATATGGAAGAGATGAGGAAGAAAACTTCTCATTAAAAGTAATAACAGACCATTCAAGAGCAGTTACTTTCTTGATCAATGATGGAGTTATACCATCAAACGAAGGAAGAGGATATGTTCTGAGAAGAATATTGAGAAGAGCAGTAAGACATGGAAGACTTTTAGGACAATCAGAGTTATTCCTATATAAGATGGTTGATAAAGTAGTAAGTATGATGGAAAATGCTTATCCAGATCTTAGAAGTAATATTGATCATATTAAAAAAGTTGTAAAAATAGAAGAGGAAAAATTCTCTCGTACTCTTGATCAAGGTATGCAGCTTGTAAATCAGGAAATTGAAAAATTAAAAGCAGCAGGAATTACTAAACTTGATGGAGAAGTTACATTTAAACTTTATGATACATACGGATTCCCATATGAGCTAACTGAAGAAATATGTCAGGAAAAAGAGATAGAAATATCTAAAGAAGAATTTGAAGCAAAAATGACTGAGCAGAAAGAAAAAGCAAGAGCTGCCAGAGAAGTTGTAATGGAAAAGGGACAAGACAGTTTTATCGAGGAGTTCTATGATAAATATGGAGCTACTGAATTTACTGGATACACAACTCTTAAAGATACAGGAAAACTTTTAAGTGCAAGAGATGGAAAAGATGGCAAGAAACTTATGATATTTGATACAACTCCATTCTATGGTGAGTCTGGAGGACAGGCAGCAGATATCGGTATTATTACTGGAAATGGATTTGAAGGTAAAGTTATAGATGTTCAAAAACAAAAAGGAATATTTACACATACTGTTGAAGTATTAAAAGGAACTCCAATTGAAGGAGAGGAATATTTCTTAGAAGTTGATGAAGCTAACAGAATGGCAACAGCTAAAAATCATACAGCAACTCATCTGCTTCATGAAGCATTGAGAGAAGTATTAGGTTCTCATGTACAACAGGCAGGGTCATTTGTAAATGGGGAAAGATTAAGATTTGACTTTAACCATTATGAAGCTATGACTGGTGAAGAGCTTGAAAAAGTAGAAGAGTTAGTAAATGAAAAAATAGCTGAAGCTATAAATGTCTCAGTTGCTGATATGAGTATGGATGAAGCTAAAAAAGCTGGAGCTACAGCTCTATTTGGAGACAAATATGGAGATGTAGTAAGAGTAGTATCTGTAGAAGGATTCTCTATAGAACTTTGTGGAGGAACTCATATAGATAATATAGGTAAGATAGGATTATTTAAAATAGAAAGTGAAGCTGGTATTGCTGCTGGAATAAGAAGAATTGAAGCTGTAACTGGAAAAGGAGCATACAAAGCAGTTAAAAACATTGAAATGCTTCTAAAAAATGTAGAAAAAGTTGTAAAGTCTGATGAAGCTAATCTTCTGGACAGAGTTGAAAAAATGGTAGAAACAATTAAAGAAAACAGCAAAGAACTTGAAGAATTAAAAAGCAGATTTACTCAAATAGAAGCTCAGGCTTTAGCAGAAAATTCTGAGGTTATCAATGGAGTAACAGTTATCATGAAAACTTTTAAAACTACAACAGCTGATGATTTAAGAAAAATGGTCGATTATGTAAAAGATAAAATGGCTAATACAGTTGTAGTTTTAGCATCTGGAGCAGATAAAGCTATATTTGCTGCTGGAGTAACTAAAGAACTTACTTCTAAAGTAAAAGCTGGAAATCTTGTAAAAGAAGCTGCTGTAATCACTGGGGGAAATGGTGGAGGAAGACCTGACTTCGCTCAAGCTGGTGGAAAAGATGCAACTAAAATACAGGAAGCTATGAATGCAGTAAAAGAAACTTTAAAAAATTCTTTATAAGAGGTAATGAATGTATAAAAAATATATTTCCTTAGATGTGGGAGATGTGAGGATAGGAGTAGCGAAATCAGATATAATGGGGATAGTAGCTACTCCCCTTGAAGTAATAGACAGAAAAAAAACAAAAGCAGTAAAAAGAATTAAAGAACTTTGTATTCAAGAAAATACAAAAGCATTAGTAGTAGGTATCCCTAAAAGTCTGGATGGAACTGAAAAAAGACAGGCAGAGAAAGTCAGAGAGTTTATAGCTAAATTAAACAAAGAGATTGAAGGCTTGGAAATAATAGAAGTTGATGAAAGACTTACTACTGTGTCAGCAGACAGAATGCTGAATGAATCAAACAAAAAGGGCGCTTTGGAAAAGAGAAAGGTAGTTGATAAAATAGCTGCTGCTATAATACTTCAAACTTTCTTAGATACAAAAAGATAAACTAATATTTTGGAGGAGAAATGGGATCAAAATTATTAATGAGATTGTCTCTTGTTATAGTTGTGGTAATAGGAGCTATATGGCTTAGCTTTTTTAAACCAACTAAACTGGGACTGGACTTAAAAGGTGGAGTGTATGTAGTATTGGAAGCTGTACCAGACGAAGGGGTAACTCTTGATGATGCAGCAATGAACAGACTGATTGAAGTTCTGGACAGAAGAATAAATGGATTAGGGGTAGCAGAATCTCTTGTACAAAAAGCAGGAAGCAATAGAGTAATAATAGAACTTCCAGGAATAAGCAATACAGAAGATGCTATAAAAATGATAGGGAAAACAGCTCTATTAGAATTTAAACTTGAAAATCCAGATGGAACTTTAGGAGAAACTCTTCTAACTGGAGGAGCATTAAAGAAAGCAGATGTATCTTATGACAACTTGGGAAGACCTCAAATTCAATTTGAAATGAACCAAGAGGGAGCAGTAAGATTTGCTGAGATTACAAGAAATAACATAGGAAGAAAACTTGCTATCACACTAGATGGAAAAGTACAGACAGCTCCTATGATCAATTCAGAAATACCAAGTGGAAACGGAGTAATTACAGGAAACTATACTGTAGAAGAAGCAAAAGCAACAGCTACATTGCTGAATGCAGGAGCTCTTCCAGTAAAAGCTGAAATAGTTGAAACAAGAACTGTTGGAGCATCTCTTGGAGATGAATCAATAGCTCAAAGTAAACAGGCAGGAGTATTTGCAATGATGCTTATAGGAGTATTTATGATAGTATTCTACAGACTCCCTGGAATAGTTGCTGATATAGCTCTTGTAATATTTGGACTTATAACTTTTGGATGTCTTAACTTCATTGATGCAACATTAACTCTGCCAGGTATAGCAGGTCTTATCCTGTCAGCAGGTATGGCAGTTGACGCAAACGTTATAATTTTTGAGAGAATAAAAGAAGAACTTAGAATGGGAAATACAGTACGTAATGCTATAGATGCAGGATTCAGCAAAGGATTCGTGGCTATATTCGACTCAAACCTTACAACACTTATAATTACTGTTATTCTTTTTACTTTTGGAACTGGTCCTGTAAAAGGATTTGCTGTAACATTAACAATAGGTACATTGGCATCTATGTTTACAGCTATCACAATTACTAAGATAATTTTACTTACTTTCATTACAGTATTTAAATTAAACAGACCAGAATTATTTGGAGTTAGGGGGAAAACAGCATGCAAATAAAAATTATAGAAAATAGTAAAAAATTTGTAGGACTATCATTAGTTATTGTTGTTCTTTCTCTTGGAGCTTTTTTCACAAAAGGGCTTAACTATGGTATTGACTTCTCTGGAGGAAACTTATTCCAGTTGAGATTTGAAAACCCAATAACATTAAATGATATTAATAATAATTTAGATGAAATTTCTAAAGAGATAAATCAGGTAAATCCTAACAGTAGAAAAGTACAGATTTCTGAAGATAATACTGTTATCATAAGAACGCCTGAACTTACTGAAACAGAAAAAACAGAAGTTTTAGACAGTTTAAAAAAAATTGGAAACTTTGATGTAAATAAAGAAGAGAAAGTAGGAGCAAGTGTTGGAGAAGAACTAAAAACTTCAGCAATATATGCATTAGGAATAGGAGCTTTCCTTATAATCCTTTACATAACTTTCAGATTTGAATTTACATTTGCAGTAGCAGCAGTAGCAGCATTATTCCATGATCTGATTATAGCTGTTGGAGTAATTTCACTTTTAGGTTACGAAGTAGATACACCATTTATAGCAGCCATATTGACTATACTTGGATATTCTATCAATGATACAATAGTTGTATTTGACAGAATAAGAGAAAATATGAAGCGTAAGAATAAAATTTCTTTTGAAGCTTGTTTGGATAAAAGTGTAAATCAGGTAATGATAAGATCTATCAATACATCTGTGACTACATTATTTGCAATCATTGCTATACTTGTTTTTGGTGGAGACAGTTTAAAAACATTTATAGTAACTCTTTTGATCGGTATTCTTGCAGGAACTTACAGTTCAGTATTTATTGCAACACCATTGGTATATTTCCTAGATAAAAATAAAAAAGGACCAAATAAGGGACTTCATATTTTTGGAGAGGAAAAAAAGAAAGAGTCAAAGAATGAAGAAAAAATATTAGTTTAATAATAAAAGATAATATATAATATAAGAGGGCAGCTAAAAATGAAAAATTTTAAAGTCGCCCTCTATAAATTTAATTCATAATAGGAAAGGGAGCATAGAAAAAATGAGAGCTTGGTTAGAAATCGATATGGACAATTTAAAATATAATCTGAATAAAATTAAAGAATTGGTCCAAGGCACAAATGTATTAGGAGTAATAAAAGCTAATAGTTACGGGTTTGGAGCTATCGAAACAGCTAAAGAGCTTTCGAAAAATGGGGTAGAAATCTTTGGAGTAGCCTCTTTGGAAGAAGCAATGGAACTGAGAGAGGGAGGAATAGAAGAAGAAATCCTTATACTAGGTTCACTTTTTAATGATGAAATAGAAATAGCTGCTGAGAAAAATTTTCAAATAACTATAAGCAGCATGAGACAGATAGAATTTTTAGAGTCTAATAAAATAAATGCAGAAATACATATTAAAATAGATACAGGAATGGGAAGATTAGGTTTTACTCCTGAAAAAGGGAAAAAAGCTGTAGATTATTGTATAGAAAAAGGTATAAAAGCAGTTGGTATTTATTCACATCTTTCTGATGCAGATGGAATGAGTGATGAAGCATATAATTATACTAAAGAGCAGATAAATAAATTTAAAATATTTGAAGAGTATAAAAATATAAAATATATACATATTTTAAACAGTGGAGGAATCCTTAGATTCAATGATGGATTTAAAGGAAATCTGGTAAGAGCTGGTATATGTATGTATGGGATGTTGGGAAATGAAAGAATGCCAGGATTCAAAAGGGTTTTTACAATGAAGACAAGAATACTTTTTATAAGAACTCTTGAAGAGGATTCATATATATCTTATGGAAGAACTGTAAAATTGAAAGAGGGGGAAACATTTGCCACTCTTGCAATAGGATATGCTGATGGTATGAAAAAAGAATTTTCCAATAAAACATATGCTTTAATCGAAGGAGAAAAATGTCCAATAGTTGGGGAGATATGTATGGATATGTGCATGGTAAAGATACCAGAGTCAATTTTGAAAAAAATAAATATAGGTACTGAAGCAATTGTTATAAGAGATGATATAATAGAAGAAATAAATTCTGTACATAAATCAACTTGGGATATACTGACAGGAATAGGAAGAAGAGTATATAGAGTCTACAAAAAGAATGGTACTCCATATTTAATAACAAGATAAAAAGGAGAGCTAATGACGAAAATAATATTAATAAGCGGGAAGGAAAAGAAAATAATAAATTTCTATCCCAATGTTTTTAAAGATGAGATAAAAACTATAATAGGAGAGGCAAAAACTGGAGATATAGTAGATGTATGTTCATCTGATATGACCTTTGTAGGAAGAGGATACGTAACAGATTCTACATCAGCTTTTGTAAGAGTACTTACTACAAAAGATGAAAAAATAGATAAAAATTTTATTCTTGAAAAAATCAGAAAAGCTTATAAAAAAAGAGAACATCTTTTTACTGAAACTAATTGTATAAGAGCTTTCTTCTCAGAAGGAGATGGAATCCCAGGTTTAATTATAGATAAATTTGATAAGTATGTATCTGTACAGTTTAGAAATTCTGGAGTAGAAACTTTTAGACAGGATATAATAAACAGCATCAAAAAAGTAATGAAGCCAAGGGGTATATATGAAAGAAGTGATGTTGAAAATAGAACTCTTGAAGGAGTAGAGCAAAAAACAGGAATTGTTTTTGGAGAGATACCAGAAAGAGTTATAATGGAAGACAATGGTCTTAAATATAGTATAGATATAATAGATGGACAAAAAACTGGATTTTTTCTAGATCAGAGAGATTCAAGAAAATTTATAAGAAAATATCTTACAAAGGATACAAAATTTTTAGATGTATTTTCAAGCAGTGGAGGATTTTCAATGGCTGCTTTGAAAGAAAACTGTAAAAAAGTAACAGCTATAGACAAAGAACCTCATGCATTGGAACTGTGCAGAGAAAACTATGCTTTAAATGAATTTACAGGAGATTTTGTTACTATGGAAGGAGATGCTTTTCTTCTGCTGAAAACTCTAGTAGGAAGAGGAGAAAAATTTGATGTAGTTACATTGGACCCGCCATCTTTAATAAAAAGAAAAGCAGATATTCACAGAGGAAGAGATTTTTTCTTTGATCTTTGTGATGATAGTTTTAAACTTTTAAATGATGGGGGAATACTTGGAGTAATAACTTGTGCATATCATATAACTCTTCAAGATTTGATAGAAGTAACAAGAATGGCAGCATCTAAAAATGGAAAACTTCTTCAAGTAATAGGAATAAATTATCAGCCAGAGGATCACCCATGGATACTTCATGTGCCAGAAACTTTGTATTTAAAAGCTTTATGGGTAAAAATAGTAGATAACTAAAAAAGAAAGGTGATAGGGGATGTATTTAGATATAATAATAGGAATCATAATAGTTTTTTCTCTTCTTTATGGATTAAGAAATGGATTGTTTGTTGAATTTTTGGCTATCTTTGGACTGGTAGTAAATTTTATTATTGCTAAAAAATATACTCCAGCTGTAATAGAGTTTTTAGGACTGTCAAAAGATAAAGATCGTTATTTTGTGACGTATATAATAACTTTCTGGGCAGTGTATATTTTACTTGGAATAGTGATACATCTAGTGAGAAATATACTTAAAAATCAGAGCAAAGGAATTGCAACAAGGGTATTAGGAGGAGTAATTGGAATAGCAAAAGGAGTACTTCTTTCTGTTCTTATTCTTTTAATTTATAATTATTCAACAGACATGTATACAAGTCTAAAGAAATATTCTAAAGGAAGTTATACAAATGAAATTTTTCTAGAAGTGGTTCCAAATATAGAAAAATATGTACCTGAAGTTTTTCAAGATAAAATAAAGGAATTGAAAAATTTGGAATTAATTAATAGATATGTCAATAAACTTTTTTAGGAGAAATTTATGAAAATAATAGAAAAATATATTTTAGAAGAGGTGAAAATGCCAATATTATTTGGTATCTCGCTCTTTACATTTATTTTCCTGATAGATATCATAGTGGCTATGATGGAAAATATAATAGTAAAAGGGATATCAATAATTGATATAATGAGGATATTGTCGTTTTATCTTCCTCCTATTTTATCACAGACTATTCCTATGGGAATATTTTTAGGGGTAATGCTGACATTTTCAAAATTTACAAGAACCAGTGAAGCAACAGCTATGAGTTCAATAGGTATGGACCTTAGAGGGATTGTAAAACCTATATTTATATTAGCTTGTGCTACTACACTTTTTATATTTTTTCTTCAAGAAAGTATAATTCCAAGATCTTTTAGTAAACTACAATATATAACTACTAAGATAGCTTATGAAAATCCTGTATTTCAGTTAAAAGAGAAAACTTTTATAGATGAAGTTGAGGAATATAATCTCTATATAGACAGAATAGAAGGAAAAGACAGAGTTGCTCAGGGAGTGCTTATATTTCAGAAAAATGAAGATGTAGAATTTCCTACTGTGTTGGTTGGAAAGGAAGCCTACTGGAAAGATTCTTCAATGGTGATAACAGATTCTAAATTTTACGATTTTGATAAAGATGGAAAAGAAAAATTGAGAGGAGAATTTGATGATAAAAAAGTTCCTCTTGATGCTTACTTTGATGGAATAGATATAAAAGTAAAAGATATTGAAGCTATGAGTATAAGTATGCTTCTTAAAGAAATGAAAGATCTGCCTCAAAATGAAAAAATACCATATAAAGTAGAAATAAATAGAAAACTGGCTCTTCCATTATCCACAATAATGCTTTCTCTATTGGGAGTATTTATTTCCATAGGACATCACAGAAGTGGAAAAGGAGCTAACTTTGCTTTGAGCCTTGTAGTAATATTTTCATATATAACATTCCTGAATATAGGAATGGTTATGGCTAACAGAGGTAAAATTCCTCCATTTGTAGGAGTATGGACACCAAATATAATTTTATTTTTAGTGACTTTCTATTTCTATAAGAAAAAATCTAGGGGGATATAAATGAAAATAAAAATAATAGATAAATACATAAGTAAAAATTTTATAAAATCATTTTTCCTTAGTTTGATCGCTTTTGTAGGAATATTTTTAGTAAGTCAGTTATTTAAGGTTATAAGATATGTAAGTGACGGAAGATTTTCAGCAAATGAATCTATAACTTATATTCTTACAATGATACCAAAGATATTAATAGATGTGGCCCCTCTGGCAGTGCTTTTGGGATCATTAATGACAGTGAGTTCTATGGCTTCAAACCTAGAAATAATATCATTGAAAACAGCTGGAATAAGCTTTAAAAGAATAGTGCTGTTTCCTATTTGTATTTCAGCAGTGATAGCTGTAATGGTGTTCTATATAAATGACAGTCTTTATCCATATTCAGTAAGAAAAAATAGAGAGATAAAAGATGGAGAAAGAGCAAAAAGAGAGATGCCAGTAGAAAAGAAAAATGCTTTTCTGAGAGGTGAAAATTCTAATTATGTTTATCTCATGGGAAAAATAAACAGAGAAACTGGTTTTGGTGAAAATATAGAGATAGTTGATTTAAATGAAGAATTTAATAAAGTTGAAAGAATAATAACTGCAAAAGAAGGAAGATATAATTTTAGTAAAAAAGTATGGGTATTGAAAGATGCCAATATTTATGATGGTGAAAAACTTGAAAAGCCAAAAGAAGTTAAGATTTTTACAGAAAATAAATATGATGATGAACCAGAAAAATTTATAACTAAAAGTGTAGAGCCTAAAACCCTTACAATAAAAGAATTAAAAAAATCTGTAAGAGAAATAAAAAGTATAGGTGGAGATACAAGAGAGCTTCTTGTTGAGATAGGAAATAGATATTCTTTTCCATTTTCAAGTTTCATAATTTCTTTCTTAGGTTTATCTCTTGGAAGCAGATATGTAAGAGGAGCTTCAGCAATAAGTATGGCACTGTCTGTAGCTTTAGGTTATGGGTATTATATAGTACAGGCTTCTTTTGAAGCTTTAAGTATAAATGGATTTTTAAATCCATTTATAAGCGGATGGATTCCTAACATAATTTTTCTAGGAATTGGAATATATTTTATGTATAGAGCAGAATATTAAGAGTGGAGTGAGTAAATGAATATAGAAATAAGAAAATTAGACAACGGTATACCTGTTTTAATGGAAAATATAGACAGTGTAAGTACTGTAAGTCTAGGGATATTTGTTAATACTGGGTCAAGGAACGAATATCCAGATGAAAGCGGAGTTTCTCATTTTATAGAACATATGATGTTCAAAGGGACAAAAACTAGAAGTGCAAAAGAAATATCTGAGTTGATAGATAATGAAGGTGGATTAATAAATGCCTATACAAGCAGAGATATGACTGCTTACTATATTCAGATGCTTTCAAGTAAAATTGATACTGGTATAGATGTATTGTCAGATATGTTTTTAAATTCTACTTTTACACAGGAAAATTTAGATAAAGAGAGAAATGTAATAATAGAAGAGATAAGAATGTATGATGATATTCCAGAAGAGATAGTACATGATGAAAATGTAAAATATGCAATAACTGGAGTTCAGTCAAATATAGTATTGGGAACTATAGAGAGCCTTAATAATATTACTAGAGAAAAATTTCTAAAATATTTTGATGAACAGTATGTGGCATCAAATATAGTAGTATCTGTTGCAGGAAAAATAGATTTTGATCATGTAGTAGCAGAATTGAATAAAAGTTTGGGAAAATTCAGAGACAGTAATTTCAAAAGAGAGATGGATGCCTCTTTTACAATAAATCATGGAGAAAATAGAATAAAGAGGGAAACTAATCAAGTACATCTTTGTTTTAATACAAGAGGAAACAGCCAGATAGAAGATATGAAATATCCAGGAGCTATAATTTCAAGTGTACTGGCAGGAAATATGAGTTCAAGATTGTTTCAAAAGATAAGAGAAGAAAGAGGATTAGCTTATTCAGTTTACAGCTATGGAACAGCATTTATAGAGGGAGGACTTTTCACTATATATGCAGGGACTACTAAAGAAAGTTATCAGGAAGTTATAGATATAATCAAAGATGAATTTGAAGATATAAAGAAAAATGGAATAACTCCATATGAGCTTCAAAAATCTAAAAATCAATTTTTAAGTATGCTTACTTTCAGCCTTGAAAACAGTAAAGGAAAAATGACAAGAATGGCAAGTACTTATATGCTCTATGGAAGAGTAACTGAAATTGATGAGATAATATCAAAAATAGAAAATATAACATTAGAAGATATAAAAAAGACAGCAGAATATTTATTCCAAGAGAAATTCTATTCTTGCACGATACTTGGAGATATATAAAGGAGATTAATAATGGAAAAAGTTATAGTTAAAGTAGTAAGAGAAGAAAATGTATCACTTCCTAAATATGAAACGTCAGGATCAGCAGGAATGGATGTAAGAGCAAATATAGAGGAACCAATAGTAATGGGTTCACTAGAGAGAGTATTAGTTCCAACAGGACTTAAAATAGCTATACCAGAAGGATATGAGGTACAGGTAAGACCTAGAAGCGGACTTGCAATCAAACATGGAATAACTCTTTTGAATACTCCTGGAACTATCGACAGCGATTACAGAGGGGAATTAAAAGTAATAATGGTAAATCTTAGTAAAGATGAATATGTAATAAATCCTCAAGAGAGAATAGGACAGCTTGTTTTAAATAAAGTTGCACAAATGGAATTTGTAGAAGTGGATTCTTTAGATGAAACTGAAAGAGGAGCAGGGGGATTTGGTCATACAGGAAAGTAAGGAGTAGCAGTATATGGGAAAAAGCAGAGATACAGCTTTGATTTTAAAAAAGATAAAAAAAATGAACAATCTTCTTCTGCTTAATGCAGTGATTATCGTTGTGATAAGTGTACTGACAATCTACAGTGCTACTATACATAAAACTACTCTTTTTTATAAAAGAGAAGCTTTTTGGGGGATCATAGGTATATTTGTATATCTATTTTTCTCTTTTATAGATTATAGAAAATATGCAAAATATTATAAATTAATCTACATACTTAATATTTTAATTCTGCTTTCAGTATATGTAGTTGGAGTAAAGAGACTTGGAGCTCAAAGATGGATAGATCTTGGTCCTATAAGTATACAGCCTTCTGAAATTGGAAAGATACTGGTTATCTTGACTTTTTCAGAATTTCTTGTTTCAAAATATAGAGATAGGTTTATTGGATTAAAAAGTGTTTTGATATCATTTCTTCATATTCTTCCAGTATTTTTATTGATATTAAAACAGCCTGATTTGGGAACAGCTCTGATACTTATGATGACTTATTTTGTCCTTATATTTATACATGGAATAGACTGGAAATCAATAATAATAATGGTTATCACAGGAATAGTTTCTGTGCCAACAGCCTTTTTCTTCTTTTTAAAAGATTATCAAAAACAAAGGGTGCTTACATTTCTAAATCCTGAAGCAGATCTTTTAGGAAGTGGTTGGAATGTTACACAGTCTATGATAGCTATAGGTTCAGGAGGTCTTTATGGAAAAGGATTTCTGAACAGTACTCAAAGTAAATTGAGATTCCTTCCAGAAGCACATACAGACTTTATAGGTTCAGTATTTCTGGAGGAGAGAGGATTTATTGGAGGAATTGTTTTATTAGGACTGTATCTTATTCTGATTTTACAGATAGTCTATATAGCAGATACTACAGAAGATAAATATGGAAGACTGGTTTGTTATGGAATAGCATCTATATTTTTGTTCCATCTGATAATAAATGTTGGAATGATAATGGGAATAATGCCAGTAACTGGAAAACCTCTTCTTTTAATGAGCTATGGAGGAACATCTCTTTTGATAAGTTTTATGATGCTTGGAATAGTTCAAAGTGTAAAAATGTATAGAGATTAGGAGTAATATGGAATATATAGTAGATAAAGAGTTTGAAGATGTAAGGCTGGATAAATTTCTTAGAAAGAAATATGAAGATATACCTTTAACTGAAATTTTTAAAGGAATAAGAACTGGGAAGATAAAAGTTAATGGTAAGAAAAGCAAAGAAAATTATAGGCTTCAGCTCAATGATGAGATAAAAGTTTAGATCGGAAGAGCGTCGTGTAGGGAAAGAGTGTAGATCTCGGTGGTCGCC
>OGFC01000666.1_pt1 | contig 28711 bp, 28 predicted proteins | sample 1570841 | NCBI WGS metagenome assembly OGFC01 (sample SAMEA2582137, study PRJEB24529) | metagenome | biome: Human gut stool | place: China | collected 2011 | reverse complement strand
GTATATAAGAGTGTATAAGAAAAAAAGGAGGACTCCATCTATGGAAAAAGAGAAGGAAAGGGAGTATCCGATCCCCTTTCACAATGATGTTTTTTTCAAGTATATGCTGATTGGAGAGGATGCGGACTCTGAAATGCTGAGAAGCAGGATCATTGAAGAAATTTACGGATTGAAGGTTCAAAAGACAAGGGTGTTGAATCCGGAGCTGTTACCGGAAGTCTTTTTTGGAAAACGAGCGGTGCTGGATGTTGTATTGGAGGATGAGACAGGTCATTTTTATGATTTGGAAATGCAGGTATCCGGATACACGAGGGAGGAACAGCTGCGTTTTCAGCAGTATGGCTACCGCCTGGTCGGCAGACAGCTGAAGCAGGGGGATGATTACACAAGGTTGAAGCCGTTTTACCAGATTATTTTTCTGAATTGCAGACCAAATGATACAGGACGTATGATACGTCATTACACGGTAAAGGATGAGGATAACCGGGAGGAGCCAAACGGTACGCTGCATCGTGCGATTGTGTTTTTACCGCTGATCAGACAGCGCATCAGGGAAGTGGGAGGCGTAGAAAATCTGACAGAGTTTGAAACCTTCTGCTATGTACTTGCATATAATCCGGATGATGTTATACTAAACATGAAGAGAAGGATGGTGAAGGTTGCTGTGGAAAAATATAATGAAATGCGAGAGGATGGTCCGTTATTCAGCTGGGCGGAATCGATAGAATTTGCGCAGCGTGCAGTAGACGCCAATCTGAAGGAGCAAACGGCTGAAGCTGAAAAGCTAGGTCTTGCGAAAGGCTTTAAAGAAGGCATGGAGCAGGGACTTGAACAGGGGATTGAAAAAGGAAATGAGAAAGGAATCGAAAAAGGGCTTGAGAAGGGCAAAAGGACATTATTAAAATCATTGATTGTCCACAAGTATGGTATTGATGACGATTGGGAGAATACCTTATCCGATCTGCAGATTGATGATGCAGTCATCCAAATTCTGGAATGTGATACATATGATGCTTTAAAAGAGAGACTGAATAGGAATAAATAAGAATAGAAGAATGCAGAATTATATTGAAATCTTATATTTCTAGTAAAGATGCAGTAAGCAGCGGAAGTCCGCAAAATTTAGGGATTGACATCACCCGGGAGCAAATAGCAATGCTGTATCAAAAGCTATTTGCGGATGCATGTTAAGTAAAGCAGAGCATCCGCTTTAGCCTTGACAAAGGAAGAATGTACATACTACATACATGAAAAGGGGTGCAGAGGAGTTTCTGCGGCTTTTTGATCTGGACAATGCATGTTCGCTGTAGTGATCACCTCATCGGGAAAGTTGTTTTTTCCTTTGAAGTATGGTATCTTGTTCTTGGTGATGCCTCATGATGATACTGATTGCTCCGGCAAAACGAATGCGTCCAACAATTGATTTTATGGACCATAAGCGCATGCCATGCTTTTTACAGGAAAGTGAGCGACTTGTCACATATCTTAAAACAAGGAAGCAGGAGGAATTAAAATCTATGCTGAACTGCAGTGATGCCATTGCTGAATGGACATACAACAGCTATCAGCACATGGATGTAAGCATCTCCTGTGTGCCGGCACTGCTTAGCTTTGACGGTATTCAATACAGCTATATGGCACCGGACCTTTTTTCGGATGAATACTTCGCCTATGCTGAACAGCATCTTCGCATATTATCCGGTCTGTATGGAATTCTGGAGCCCTTTGACGGCGTAGTTCCCTATCGTTTAGAGCTGGACAGTCCCTTTCGTACACCCTTTTGTACAAGCCTTTATGATTTCTGGGGAAGCAAGCCCTATCAACGGCTGATTGAGGAGGATAAGCATATTCTGGACTTATCCAGTAAACAGTACGGCAAGCTTATAAAAAGGCATCTGGATCATCGTGTACACTGTGTCAGCGTATTCTTTCTGGAAGAGGAGGATGGGCAGCGTAGAGAAAAGGGTGTCTATGTGAAAATGGCAAGAGGAGAAATGGTGCGCTGGCTGGCAGAGCAGAATATTCAGCAGTTTGAAGATGTAAAGCGCTTCTGCCGACTGGGTTATCGCTTTGATGCTGCAGCCTCGGATGAACATCATTATCGCTTTGTGCGAAAAGCAGGCTGGAAGCATAGGAAATTCATAACCGATGGAGATTGACGGTACGTTCAATAGGGCATGAGACTAAGGAATACCGAAGACCTTGACATCAGATACCGTCAGGAAGGCTTTCAGAAAAGGAGATTTCAATGAAAATACAAACAGAAATATGCTGTGGCAGCTATGATGATGCACTGCAGGCAGAGCAGGGTGGTGCTGTCCGTATTGAATTAAACAGTGCTTTACACATGGGAGGACTGACACCGAGTGTCAGCTCTTTAAAGCTGGTTAAGCAGCACACGCAGCTAAACGTCATGGCAATGGTTCGTCCCCGTGGAGGAGGCTTCTGTTATGAGAGTGCAGACTTTGCACAGCTGTTGGACGAAGCTAAAGAAATGCTGAAAAATGGAGCAGATGGAATCGTATTTGGCTGTCTGCATGCGGATGGAACCATAGACGAGCAGCAGAGTGCTCAACTGATTGCACTGGCTCATGCAGCAGGAAAAACAGCGGTATTCCATCGGGCCTTTGACTGTACACCGGATCCGTTCGCTGCAATAGAAACGCTGATTGCACTTGGCGTAGACCGCATCCTGACAAGTGGACAGCAACCCAAAGCCATGCAGGCGCTCAAGCTGTTGAAGAAGCTGCAAAACACGTATGGCTCCCGCATTGAGCTGTTGGCAGGAAGTGGTCTGCATGCGGATAATGTACAGCAGTTTCTGGCGGAAACCGGAATTTGTCAGGTGCATTCCTCCTGCAAGGACTGGAAAGCGGATGTGACTACGATTAGTAAATCGGTAAGCTTCTCCTATGCACCACAGCCGCATGCGTCCGAATATGAGATCGTAAGCGCGCAAAGAGTTCGTGCATTTCTTGCGGCAGTAAAGAGCGTGTAATTATAAGTGATACGCTTTATAAGAAGACGATTCCCATATGGTGATGAATTGCATATCCTATGTTGTTGAAGGATGCGTAAACATACATGGAAAGCTGATTGAGGATAATCGTAAATAGCAATAAAGGAATTCCTTCCTGTCTTCACATGGAAGCAGGAAAAAATAAGAATAGGGCTGCGATTATGCTTTATACAAGGGAAGGTGTTGGATTTTTATCCCTCATCTGCCCTTTTGCTATGCGCAGAGCTATTCATCACTGTCAGGATTTTATCATGATAATGGAATATGCAGAATCCCTATTGGCCTGCTTAAATATCCTGCTATTAGAAACATCATATGATGGATACTCATTCCTCTAAATAATTTTAGCACAGCACGGTACGAGATGCTGTCTTTCTGCTTGTCTGCTATGCATACTTAACGCCTGCTTCAAAGGCTGAAAGGCGGCTTGTAATCGTGTGTTTTTATGTTATCTTGTCCGCTGCTCTTGAAATTTCCCTATAATAAGGGTAAACTTATCACATGAAGTTTTTTGTCAAGGCAGGGAATGTGAAATGTTTGGATATGTAGTTGTCAATAAACCGGAGCTAAAAATAAAGGATTTCGATACCTATCAATCCTTTTATTGCGGTCTGTGCAAAGCACTCCATGAGGATTTCGGACGCAGAGGACAGCTGACCTTAAATTTTGATCTCACCTTTCTGGCGATTTTGCTTACGGCATTGTATGAGCCCGAGGATCAGCTCGTTAGTGAGCGATGTGTCGTTCATCCTATGCATCGGCATGTGAAGCGGGAAAATGCCTATCTTCGCTATGCTGCGGATATGACGATTATTCTGACCTATCTGAAGTGTGAGGATGACTGGAAGGATGAGCATCGGCTGCAGGCCAGAAGTATGCTGCGGCTTTTAAAGCGCCCGATGAAGCGGATGGAAGAAGCCTATCCCCAAAAGATACAGGCGATTCGCGAGGCTTTGCAAAAGACAGCGGAGCTGGAGAAGGCGCAAAGTCGTGATCTGGACAGGCTTTCCTCTTTAAGCGGTGTGATGATGGCGGAAATCGTTACCTACCGACAGGATGAATGGTATGATACACTATATCGCCTGGGAGATTATCTGGGAAGATTCATTTACATCATGGATGCCTACGATGATGTGGAAGACGATCGAAGGAAGGGACAATTCAATCCGTTTCTAGAAAAAAGCGGGCAAAAGGATTTTGATGAGCGTGTCAAGGTCATTCTGGAGCTGATGATTTCCAATAGCGCCGATGCATTTGAAGCACTGCCGATTCTGCGGCATGCGGATATTCTGCGTAATATCCTGTATGCGGGAGTTTGGACAAAATATGAAATGGTAAGAAAGAAAAGAACAGGTGAAAAAGATGGATGATCCGTTTAAGATATTAGGGGTGTCAAGGGATGCCAGTGAGGATGAAATCAAGCGTGCCTATCGCCAGCTTGCGAAGAAATATCATCCCGATGTAAACAAGGAACCCTACGCTGAAGAAAAATTCAAGCAGATACAGAATGCTTATCAGCAGGCACTGGATTATAAAAAGAACGGGGGAGCTTTCGGACAGAATTTCAACGGCTACCAGCAGAATACCTATCAGCAGTCATTTTCCAATGATTATCAGGCAGCTGTAAGCTATATAAACATGGGGCGGTTTCAGGAGGCGATTCAGGTGTTGAACAGCATTCAGAATCGGGATGCATCCTGGTACTACCTGTATGCCATCAGCAATTACAGTATCGGGAACCAGATTGCGGCGATGGAGGCGGCAGAGCGAGCGTGTCAGATGGATCCGTCCAATCAGCAGTACCGGCAGCTATATGCACAGATGCAATCCGGAAGAACCCGCTATCAGAGTATGCAGAGTCCCTTTGGCGGGGGAGGCTCGAATTTCTGCTGTCAGCTGATTTTATGCAATATGTGTCTTGGCGGGGGATGCTGCCCCGGTATTTATCTATGCAGATAGAGCCTGCAATTTGAGTATGTGCGGTGTCGGAATACCTACACACGCTGAAACAAAGAGGCGAAAAGCCTGCAGATACTTGCGATACGTCAGCTATCCATAAAGATGATGCATTGCGGCAGAACAGGCACTTACCCGTGTACGTGAAAGTAAAAGTAAAGGATCAATTTCATCTGCTTGCACAATGATGAAACTGGTCCTTTTTGTCTTTAACGCTGACATCTTTCAGCTTTGCATAAGAATGTGAGCACTCAGTCTTCTATGTTTGCCTATCTTCCCTCAGCCTGATGAAAGGCACCGTTGTGTGTTACCTTTGCTTTGTACAAAGCCTCGTCGGCAGCCTTGATCAGCTCCATATAATTATCATTGCGACAGGCGATAATAGCACCGGAGGATAAGGTGATTGCGGGCATATTTCGTTTCTGTGCTTCCTTTGCCAGCGACAGATTGATATCCTCCATGATTTTTTTTGCTACATTGTAGTCGCGCGTATTGGATACAAAGATGGCAAACTCATCTCCATGGAGGCGGGAAGCATAATCGACCGTACGGATTCGACCGACGATCATCTGTGCTGTCAGACGGATAACCTCATCACCGGCGGAATGTCCATATTGATCGTTGACAGCTTTAAAATGATCGCCGTCAATCATAATCAGGATTCCATTCTCATCCTCCTCCATTCCCTGAATGTGATGCTTAACCGTACTGCGGAAGGATTTCATATTCATCATACCGGTCAGCTCATCGATGGCTGCAGCTTTCTGAGCAGCCTGCAATGCGATTTCCAAACGCTTCTGTGTTTGTCCCAGCTCCACATAGGCTCCCTTTAATTCACGGTTTTTCAGCTCTCTGCTGATTTGGCTCAGCACATATATCAAAATGATTTCCAGTATGAGCAAGGGAATCAGCCAGGTCTGCAGCGTTGCGGACAGCATGGAGAATACAGGAATAAGAATAAGATAATTAAATTCCTTCCCCTGCTGGATCAGACCGAAGTATTTCTGATTCTGAACATCAACCAGCTGGATACCGGTGCCCTTCATGAGGTTGGTGAATTCGGTAGAAAAGCTGTTTTGAAAATCATAGAAGGCCTGTGCGTAGGAAGCCTCATCCTCCAGCTTCTTGCGATCCTCCTTTGAAATTGAGGAATCGGCCTGCTTCAGCTTGTTGTTTGCTTCTGTCAGCAGCTGTCTGTTTTCCGTAATGCTCTGCATCAAATTTCCGCCGAGATAGTCCTCCTCACTGCTTCCGATGATGGTGCCGTTTTTGTCAAAAATGATCAGCTGTTCCTTATCATATGCCTGTAAAGAGGCAATCAGCTTTTGTATGTTTCCCATTTTTATATCGTAGGCAAACACGGTTTTCTGATCCGGCTGCAGCTGTGAAATGGTGGACAGGATATAATGATTGGCATAGCTCATATACGGTGGTGTGAATACGACTTCCCCCTTCGCTTCCAGCGCATTGCGATACCACGGACGTGTTGTGGCATCATATCCGCTTTTTTCATATTGCTCATAGGGCGTATCCCAGCTGTATAAATAGGCATTCCTATAATACATATACAGTCCGTCAAAGGTATCTCCCTCAATCGCTTGCAGCTGCTTATCCAGCTTTTTCAGATACCTCCAGATGGCTGCCGGTTGCGGCTCTGCTTCCACCTCCTTTTCCAGCATGGTGGTAAACAGCTGAAAGGAATGCCGGTAATCATCCATAACACCTTGTACTTCCTCCTGTGACTGCAACGTATGTGCAATCATATCCGCTTGAATTTGTCGGTAGGTATGATTGCCTATGATGATGCAGGCGGCAAGGTTGATGATCAGAAAGCCTGCGACATACCACAGCTGATGCTTTTTAAATAAACTACGTTTCATAGGGGACCTCCTCATTGGCTTTACCACAAAAGTTGAGTTTTAAAAAATATCTGTTATGTTCATTTTATCATAAAAAGACGGGGAGCACATAAGAAAAGAAAATGCAGTATGCATTCTTTTAAAATGGCTGAAAAGAATGCTTATAATAACAACAAATGAAAGAATGTTTCATATTGTATTATGTTTATTGACGATTTTCAGGAGGCTGCGCAAGGGCGGTAAGCGCTTCTTTCAGAAGAGCTTGTATGCAAAACAGCAGCCTTTGAGAGGGGATTGTGATGGAAAACTGTTTTCATTTGTGAAAAACTGCACGATAAGCATTGACAAAGTAAAGAATTAGAGTATGATATATATGGATATTAACCGAGGGTAACATTTAGAAAGTTGGTAGTGAATTATGACAACATTGGATAACATAAAACCGGGACAGGGCGGCATCATACGGACGGTCGGCGGACAGGGTGCACTGCGCAGACGGCTGCTGGATATGGGATTGACGCCGCGCACGAATGTGCATGTAAACAAGGTGGCACCGATGGGGGATCCCATGGAGTTGAATCTGAGAGGCTATGTCCTAACGCTGCGTCTGGAGGATGCTGCTAAGATAGAGGTAGATACGGAGGGTGCAAAATGAAGGATGTATTGATTGCACTGGCCGGGAATCAAAATTGCGGCAAGACAACACTCTTCAACCGCCTGACTGGCAGCAACCAGCATGTGGGGAATTTTCCGGGAGTAACCGTGGAAAAGAAAATGGGGCAGATCAAGTCGTTTAAGGAAGCTGCTTTGGTCGATCTGCCGGGGATTTATTCCCTGTCCCCTTATACGAGTGAAGAGGTAGTGACAAGGGATTTCATTTTAAAGGATGATCCGGATTTGATCATCAATATCGTGGATGCCACGAATATTGAACGAAACCTCTATTTGTCTTTGCAGCTGATGGAGCTGCAGAAGCCTATGGTGATTGCGCTGAATATGATGGACGAGGTGACAGCCAGCGGAAACAGCATCGATGTGAATAAGCTGAGTGCGCATCTGCGCTGTCCGATCGTGCCTATTTCTGCAAGCAAGAATGAGGGAATCGATGAGCTGATCCGTGTGGTGAAAAAACAGATTCGGGATGGAAAGCAGGCAGTGAATCTGGACTTCTGTAAGGGAGAGGTTCACCGTGCTATTCATTCCATTGCACACATTATAGAGGATCATGCGAAAAAGGCAAAGGTACCTATGCGCTTTGCTTCCACCAAGCTGGTGGAGGGAGATGAACCGATGCAAAGAGAGCTGCAGCTGCATCAGGATGACATTGATATTATAGAAAAAATCGTAAAAAGCATGGAGGATGCTTTACAGACAGACCGTGAGGCGGCACTGGCAGATATGCGCTACTCCTATATAGAGGAGCTGGTAGCTGACTGTGTTGTGAAACGACATGCATCCTCAGCACAGGTGCGCAGTGAGAAAATTGACGGACTGCTGACACATAAATATTTTGGAATACCGATTTTCATTTTGATTATGCTGTGCATTTTCTATCTGACCTTTGGACCGATCGGCGGCACCTTGCAAACGCTGCTGGAGGATGGGATTGCCGTGGCATGTGATCAAATGGCGCAGCTGCTGGCATCCATGCAGGTCAGTGATTGGCTGCAGGCGCTGATCATAGATGGTATCTGCAACGGTGTGGGAAGCGTGCTGTCCTTTCTGCCTGTTATCGTTACGCTGTTCTTCTTCCTGTCTTTGCTGGAGGACAGCGGGTATATGGCCCGGGTGGCGTTTGTTATGGATAAGCTGCTGCGTAAGATCGGTTTGTCCGGCAGAAGCTTTGTGCCAATGCTGATTGGCTTTGGCTGCAGTGTGCCCGCAATCATGTCCGCCCGTACATTAAGCAGTGAACGTGACCGGAAAATGACCATCGTCGTAACGCCGTTTATGTCCTGCAGTGCCAAGCTGCCGATTTATGGTATGATAACCGCTGCATTTTTTCCTGAGCATACCGCACTGATTCTGATCAGTGTATACCTGATCGGTATCCTTGTGGCGATCCTGTCTGCACTGTTGCTGAAAAGCACAATGTTTAAGGGAGACAGCGTACCCTTTGTAATGGAGCTTCCTTCCTATCGTATACCGAGTGCCAAAAGCGTTGTGCTGCATATGTGGGAGAAGGCTAAGGATTTTCTGCGCAAGGCATTCACAATCATCTTTGTGGCCAGCATCGTTATCTGGTTTTTACAGAGCTATGATTTCTCCTTCACTGCAGTAGCGGATTCCGCAGATTCCATGCTTGCCAGCATCGGTACCTGGATTTCTCATATTTTTGCACCGCTGGGCTTTGAGGACTGGAGAGCGAGTACAGCACTTGTTACCGGAATCACAGCAAAGGAAAGTGTTGTTTCCACGCTGAGCGTACTGACGCAGACAAGCAGCGATGCCGGTTTGAATGCTGCATTGCAAACGATTTTTACACCGGTTTCTGCCTTTGCATATCTGTGCTTTACGGTCCTGTATATGCCCTGCATTGCTGCCTTCGCCGCAACTAGAAGAGAATTGGGATCCATCCGGCAGGCGCTTGGTGCTGTCGGCTATCAGACGCTGGTTGCCTATCTTGTCGCGTTCCTTGTCTTTCAAATCGGAAGTATGTTCTTCTGATTGGACAAAACCTGTATTCCTGCATATACTAAAGGTGAACAGGATGTGAGAATATGAACATTGCAGATGTTATCGTAATAGCGGTACTGCTTGCTATCCTGGCAGTAATCGTTTATGTTACCAGACCGAAAAAAGGGAAAGCCTCCGGCTGCGGCTCCTGTCATAGTGACTGCTCCAGCTGCTCTGCCTTTTCCAGCCTGTATGAAGATTATAAGAAGGATCAGAAACAGGAATGATACAGAATGAGCGTATGCATGCTTTTACTGAAGGAAGAAGGGAAGCATGGAATACTGTTGAGAAAACAGACATGGTGGGCTCTAATAGCTCAGTAATATTGAATAAAAAGAAGATGCAAATTGATTGTTTAAGCAATTTGCATCCTCTTTTTTTTGATGCGACACATGGGTATAGTTCGATGCAGGCTTATTCATGCATGATTGCAGCACTATAGGTATAAGTACAAATTATGAACGCATACAAACGAGTATATATACGTTCAGGTTTATATTCTGCATATGCTGGAGTGCTGAGCTGTAAATACAGTGCTCTTCATCCTTCATAAATATGTATACCTTGTGGTGCCCTCTGGCTATAAGCCGTGCTTATACTGTCCTTTGTTTGATGTCATTTTCATTCCTTTTATGTATCTCACAGAGGGATTCACTTGCTTACTTTGCGTAATGCAGGGCAGTTAGAAATACGCAAAGGCGGTGTAGAAGCTTATAAAAGTAAGCAAGAGAGCGTATTATTTGTTATTGATTTGTGTTTTATTGAAGGCCTCCCGGTACTGAGAGGCTGTTATCAGCTCCTGCTTTTTAAAACAGCGCATAAAATACTTTTCATCATGAAAGCCGCACAGACTGGCAACCTCCTCGACAGAAATAGAGGAATTTCCCAATAACGACTTTGCACGCTCTATACGCTGCATGCGAATATATTCTGTCAGTGTCATTCCCATTTCTCTGGAAAACATACGGGACAGATAGGCGGGACTGTAATTGAATCTTTCGGCAATGATTTTCAGTGTCAGCTCCTGCTCCAGACTGGCCTTGATCCATTCGGTAATAAAAGAAAGAGCTTTGCTTTCCTTGTGCGATTCTGTGCTTTCCCTCGAGTGATAAGCCAGTTCTTCAGTAATTTCAATCAGTAGGCTACTCATAAGCAAATCCAGATAAAAACGATTGCTTTCATTACGGTGCATGATATCCAGAAGCTGGTTGCAGAGAATATTGATTCTTGAAAAATCCATATCCTGTGAGTATTTGGGGATAACAAGAGCATGATTGTAGGGATACTCCTCCCTAATTCGCTGTAGTGCATCTGTCTTTGGCTTCATCGACCACGGCTCCGGCAGAAGAAAATGCAGCCAGTAAAAGGAGGTGTTTTCCGGACAAATCATCGTTCCATAATGTAAAACTCCCTGCGGTATCAGAAGCAGGGTGTTTTTCTGTGCTGCATATTCCTGTTCCCCAATCTGAATATGCAGGGTACCGCTCAATACGACTATCAATTCATGAAAATTACTCGTTCTGCGCTTATGCTGCCAGTTGGCGGTGCTCATAAAACGTCCCGCCCATAAAAACGTTGCTTCCTTTTCTATTCTGCTCAGCAGATAAGTACTCATAGCCGTCCCTCCTTTTTCTATAAGTATATAAGGGATGGTGGATTATGTCTACCATGATATGCAAAAAGTTGAAAATGTGAGCCATTACATGATGCATATATACGTTGAAATCGAAACATTTTTAAAACATGGTAAAAATCGTCCACTTTTTGTGAAGCATCTCTACTTACAGTGTGCTGGCTGCATGGTATGATGATAATGCTTACGAGTCGACACGTTAAGTAGTCTGTAAAGTCAGAAGACTGGGAGGTATTTATGGATATTATATTAGGCAGATTAGACAATCGTTTACTACATGGAATTATCGCGACACAATGGGTTCAGCATACGGCATGTGAGCGTCTCATGATTATTGATGACGAGGTTGCATTGGATTCTCAAAAAAAGGATATCATGCGTATCGCCAAGCCCGCCGGAATGCCACTGTCCATCATCACAACACAAACCGCTGTCGACAATTTTAAAAAGGGAAAATACAGCGGGAAACGGGTCTTTGTCGTTGCCAGAAAGCCACAGACCTTTCTGACTTTACAAAAACAGGGCATTACGATCGCTGCACTCAATATCGGAGGCTCTGCAGGGGAGAAGGATGAGACAATTAAATTATACGGACGATATTCCTGCAGTGAAGCAGATCAGAAATGTTTGGAAGCATTAAAGGCTGCCGGTGTGAGAATGTTCATGCAATACGTACCGGCAGATACGAAAATAGAGTATTAAGGAGGAAATTCATATGTTGGAACCAATACAAATTGTACTTGTCACCGTACTGGCGTTTATCATGCAGATGGATGAGATGGGGCCGCAGGGGTTCGGTCTGATCTATCCGGCCATCATCGGACCGCTTACCGGGCTGCTGTTGAATGATCTGCAATCCGGCTGCATCGTGGGAGGAACACTGCAGCTGATGTCCTTAGGGGTAGCGGCAGTCGGCGGCTCATCAACACCACGATATGGCTGGGCGACAATTATTGCGACAGCTGTTGCTATCAGCACCGGAAAGGGTGTGGAAGCCGGATTGGCGCTGGGTATCCCGGTTGGTATGCTTGGCGTGCAGATGGATATCGTTGTTCGTCTGATCAATGGCGTTATCATTCGCAAATCGGAGCGAATGGTACAGGATGGAAAGGATAAAGCCGGTCAGCGTCTGATGCTGCTTTGCTGGGTTCTGTTCGGTCTGGAGGCTGCGCTTGCCGTTTTGATTTCTGTAACGCTGGGCGCCTCCTTCGTCAATCAGATTTTGGACGCAACACCGCAATGGGTGACAAAGGGACTTTCCCTGGCAGGTGCACTGCTCCCGGTTGTCGGCTTTTCTATGCTGCTGAAATACATGCCGGTGAAAAAATATTTTAATTATGTACTATTGGGATTTGTGATGTCTGCATATCTGAATGTGCCGATTCTGGGAATTGCGATTGTCGGCTTTGCACTGGCATTTGATTTTTATCGCAGAAAAAACGAATTGGTACTGGAACATGTTGAGGAGGCAGATGAAGATGAGTGAACCCGTTTTAACTAAAAAAGATATTACCAGGGCAGCTCTGCGCTGGCAGATGATGTCCTGCTCCACACTGAATTATGAGATTCTGCAGGGAGGAACATTTGCATATTCGATAGCTCCTGCGTTGCGTAAAATATATGCAAAGGATGAGGAATATAAGGCTGCATTGCTGAGTCACTATCGTTATTTTAATTCCAATCCATGGACGGTCAACGTTATCCTTGGTGCTGTTTTGGCGCTTGAGGATGCACAGGGACTACAGGCAAGAAGTGCCGTTCAGGATTTTAAGACGAGTATGATGGGACCGCTGGCTGGTATTGGCGATACGCTGGTGTTCGTTCTGTTTCCAACCATTATGGGCTCGATTTCCGGCTATATGCTGCTGGATGGAAATCCGGTTATGTCTGTTGTTTGGAGTGCATTATGGGCCGTATTCTTTCTGCTTCGTACACGTCTTGTGCATTTCGGATATTATAAGGGATTGCAAATATTATCAGCGATTGGTACAAAGCTGAATTCTCTGACAGAGGCAGCGTCGGTTCTGGGGCTTGTGGTTGTCGGCGGATTGATTTCCGGTGTTGTGAAAATCAGTGTACCACTCACCTTTACATCCGGCGAGGTTGTGCAGGAAATTCAGCCGCTGATCGATTCTGTTCTGCCGGGGATGCTGCCGGTGATCTTCACCTTTGTGTGCTATCATCTATTGACAAAGAAAAATATCAGTATGTCAAAGCTGATTCTGCTGGTCATCGTATTCGCCATGGCAGCTGCCTATCTGGGCATTTTGAGTGCCTAGTCACAGGTGAGCGGAGATTGCGAACATGAGAAAAATTTTACTGGCGAGTCATCGGAATATGGCAGAGGGAATGCGGGATACACTGGAATTTTTAACCGGCATGCACAACCTTTATGCAATCAGTGCCTATATGGATGAGACATCACTCCAACAGCAGATTGAAGAATTTACAGATATGCTAAAGCCGGAGGACACCCTGTTGATACTGACAGATATGCAAGGGGGAAGTGTGAATCAGATGTTTTGTCCCCTGATGAGCGAACGGGTGCATCTGATCTGCGGTATCAATCTGCCGCTGGCGCTATCGCTTGCACTTATTCCACAGGAACAACAAATTGATGCAGCGCTCATAGAAGCACTGCTGGAAGAATCGCGTCAGCAGATTCGCTATATGAACACATTTACGCTGACAGACGACAGTGAGGACGAGGTATGAAACAATACGATATTACAGACTACGGTGTAGAGCGCTACAGTGCTTGTCTGCAGACTGAGAAAATACAGGCAGTTATTGATCTGTGTCATCAGGAGGGAGGTGGCGAGATACAGATTCCTGAAGGTATCTACTATATTGGCAGCCTGCGTCTGTACTCTCATATAACGCTCCATCTGCTGAAGGATGCGCATCTTAAGGGAAGTCGCAATTATCAGGACTATACAGATTTCCATGTGCCAAGCACTCTGGGTTATTTACAGGATGCGTATTTTATCAAGGCATGGAATCTGCCGCCGTATTATATTTATGGAATGATCTGTGCATTCTGTGAAGAAAACATCACGATTATCGGAGAAGCAGGGGCAACCATTGACGGACAGGACTGCTTTGATAAGGCCGGTGAGGAAAGATTCCGTGGACCAATGGGTATCATTTTCAATCAATGCAGAAACATCCGTCTGCGTGGCTATACCTTTGAAAACTGTGCCAACTGGTCGCATCAGCTGGACAGCTGTGAAGATATTCATGCTGAGCATGTTTGTATCAAGGCGGGTCATGATGGCTTCAATCTGCATCACTGCAAACATATTCTGATTGAGGATTGTACGATTACAACCGGAGACGATTGTATTGCAGGCTACGACATCGAGGAGCTTATTGTTCGTAACTGCTACATGAATACGGCCTGCAATGTGCTGCGGATCGGAGGCTATGATTTGCTTTTTGACCATTGCACAATGGAAGGACCTGCATACTATCCGCATCAAGGCAAAAAGACCTATGATACACATCGTGTATTTAAATATTATTCCATACGACCAGATAGTATACGGCATGTCGGGGAGCGAATCAAAATACGAAATTCAAAAATCAGCGGAATCCCTTCTCTGCTGCAGTACAGCTATGGCGAGGAAGCACTCATGCAGAATAATCTACCTCTTCGAGAGCTGATACTGGAGAATACGGTTATACAGGGGGTATCCAAGCCATCCGTTATGAGAGGGAATGGAGAAGCCTGTCGTTTGATATTGCGAAACTGTGAGATCAGCTTTGCGGATGGTCTAAATGAAAAAAATTATCTGCAGCATGATAAGGATGTACAGGTTATAACAGAAAATGTGACTTTTCGATAACGTGTGGGAATTACAGACTTCCTCTATCATTTGAGATTTGGCAGAACAGGAAAACAGGTGCTGTACAGAATAAGCTGGGGCTTTGGTTAACCCATAAGGGCTATTAAGCATCTGCTATAAAATGACAAAGCGATAAGGGTTCTAATCCGCTTTCAAATATGTAAAATTATAGAAAGGATCAATTTCATGCTCTTGATCCTTTTTCTTCTTGATGAGTATAGCTTCCCCGTTTCCAAGGGAGTGCCATGCGAGGAGCATTTTTTCTGTTGTTTGTAAATTCCTTCCGGATAACGGCGTCTTGTGTGGTATAGTATAGCTGTAAGGAAAGCAGGTGTAGGACATGATTTTACCATACAGAGATAAGCAGCCGCTCATAGAAGAAACTGCCTATGTATCCAGCAATGCAACAGTGATTGGCGATGTGACACTGGAAAAGGGAAGCTCCATCTGGTTTCACAGTGTGGTGCGCGGGGATAAGGATCATATTCATATCGGCGAAGACAGCAATATACAGGATAATTGCACGCTGCATACGGATCCGAAGCATTTGCTGCAAATAGGGAAACGGGTGACTGTGGGCCATAACGCGGTGCTGCATGGCTGTATTGTTGAGGATGAGGTGCTGATTGGCATGGGTGCTGTTGTGTTGAACGGTGCACATATCGGCAGACACAGTATCATCGGTGCAGGGGCTCTTGTGAAGGAAGGACAGCAGATACCGGAAAACAGTCTGGCTGTGGGCAGTCCTGCCCGAATCATTCGCAAATGCAGTGAGGAGCAGGTAAAGGAGATTCTGGAGAATGCGGCGCATTATGCACAGCTTGGCAGTGAATACAAGAAAATAGATGTCTGAAATTCACGTATAAATGAAACACTCCTTCCCATACTAATGGTGACAAAGGAGTGAGAATATGTTTGAACACAAGAAAAAGTTATTACATCCTGTAAAGGTAGAGCGTCCCAATCCGCAGTATGCTGTGCTGATGCAGGAACAGCTGGGAGGCTGCAACGGTGAGGTCAAGGCAGCGATGCAGTATCTGTCACAGAGCTTTCGCGCTCAGGATCCGGTCTTCAAGGATTTGTTTCTGGATATCGGTACCGAAGAGCTGAGCCACATGGAGATGGTGGCAGAAACCATCAATCTGTTAAATGGCGGTGATGTGGACTATAAGAAAGTGGATGCCGGTGAAATTGAAACGATGGTTACCTTTGGTCTGAATCCTGCTCTGGTAAATTCCAGCGGAAATCCATGGACTGCTGATTATGTTACCGTGACAGGTGATCTGGCAGCCGATCTGCTTGCGGATATTGCAAGTGAGCAGCGCGCCAAGGTTGTATACGAATATTTGTATCGTCAGATTGATGACAAATATGTCAAGGAAACCATCATGTTCCTGCTGGAGCGTGAGGAAGCCCACAATGCTCTGTTCTGTGAAGCACTGAATAAAATTACAGATGATGGCAGCAATAAGAGCTTTGGTATGAGTGAAGACAGCCGTTTGTATTTTGATTTATCCAAGCCGGGACGCTACTTTGATGATCCTGATCCAAAGGCACCGAAAATGGCAAATGCCAAGGATTCCAAAAGCACCAAGAGCAAAGCAAAAAAGAAATAAGATGCGCAACAGCCAAAGGGAAACCTGCGGCTTTTTCGTTTTCGGCAGGATGCAAAGGCTCAGCCGTGCACTGCATCCACTTGTATCCTGTGGTTTGTATATGCGGGCTGTTTCATGCGTGAAAATAAGAATGGTTTTTCTCGACAGCTGGTAGGCTTAAAATGGATAAGGAATGGATGCTTGCTCATAATCCAAATAAGAAAGGAATGCGGATTTTACTCTGCATTCCTTTTTTTGCTATTTACGTTCATTCTTTCTCAGCTTTTCTTTTAAATCATCATATGTATCACATTCCAGAATAAGGATGACCGCGTCATCTATCTGCTGATCGGATAGGGAATTCACCCAACTATCTTCAATTTTGTACCTATGGATGATTTGTGTCTGTAAGAATGTCCTTTTTCCTTTTTCAAAACCTTTTTCAAGTCCCTTTTCAAGCCCCTTTTCAAGTCCTTCTTCGATGCCCTTTTTAAATCCATTCTCCAGCCCCACTCGCTCAGCTTCTGCAGTTCGTTCCTGCAAATTGGCCTGAGCTGCCTGTTCCGCAAACTCCACGGATTCCGCCCAGCTGAATAACGACCCATCTTCTCGCATTTCATTATATTTTTCCATAACTACGTTCACCATCCTTTTCTTCATGTTTAGTATAGCATCATCCGGATTATATGCAAGCACATAGCAGAAAGTTTCAAACTCTGTCAAATTTTCCACTCCTCCAACCTCTTTTACACGCTGCTGAATCATTGGTAAAAACACAATTGCACGATTCAGTGTACCGTTGGGCTCCTCCTGATTATCTTCATCCTTAACCTTGTAATGACGAATCATGCGACCTCCATCCTTGGGCTTATCATTCATAAAAATAATCTGATAAAATGGTTTCAGCTCGGTATATTCGTCTCCCTGCTTCAGCTGTCTGCCGACCAAGCGATAGCCATACTGCTGAAAACGCAGCTGTTCCCTCTGCGTATAGCCCGATACCTGCATTTCCAAATCGTAAAAGTGACCGGCTTCATCCTCTAGTACGACATCCAAAACTGCACGTTTTCCAAAAAATGCTTCCGGTAACAGCTCTGGGTTCAGCACCTTCGTTTCATGGACCTTCAACCCGTAAATTTCTTCAATGATTCTGCTTCTCAGCCATGCAGAGTCTGCATCCTCACCGATCAGCATATACTTGAAAAAAACATCATTGTGAAAGGGAATCGGGTAATCCTTTGCATAATCTTTTTTCATAGGTAATATCCTCCTTTTTTTCCTATATACTCTTATATACGTATGGAAGGTGCAAAACTCCTAAATTTTTTTAATGTTTTACAATTTCATGATTGCATTTCCATGAGGAGCTGTGTATCGTGGGCTTTGCAGTTTTATCAGGCGTAAAGGAAAGGGGATTGCATGGTTAGAATACCGGGCTGCAGCTTACACAAAGTTTCATTTCTTTCAGAAAATATAGCCAAACTGTTTCTTTTTTTGCATAAGTATGGGATAATAAAAAGCATAAAAGCGTCATAGTGTCTTTTCCTTATGAAAAGGAATATACTATAGCAGATAAGGAGGTTTGTCGCATGAAAGCATATACTGCAGGAAAATTGTTCTGGAATACGTTCAAATGCGAAAGCGTCCTGCTTCGTGAACGATGTTGTATATCGTGTTCATAGAGGATATCAACTGTAAAAAGGAGGACATGAAAGATGAAGGAAACAGTAAAGCTGATTGGAAATACACCCCTGTATCATATAGAGGATACCAATATATATGTAAAGCTGGAAAAATATAACATCGGTGGCAGTATCAAGGACCGCGCAGTGCTGGGAATGCTGGAGGCCGCCAGGAGCAAGGGAGAAATCAGGCAGGACACCGTGCTGGTTGAAGCCACCAGCGGTAACACCGGCGTCGCTCTTGCTATGCTTGGAGCTGTTTATCATATTCCGGTGATTATCATCATGCCGGAAACGATGAGCATGGAGCGTCGGCAGCTGGTTAAGGCATATGGGGCGACACTTGTTCTGACTTCGGGAAGCAAGGGAATGCAGGGAGCCATGGAGGAGATGGAGCGCCTGATGAAGGAGCATAGCAACTATCGTTCGCTATCACAATTCGACAATCCGGATAACCCCACTACACATTACGAAACAACCGGAAAAGAGATTCTGAATCAGCTGCATGATGTAGATATCTTTGTGGCCTGCATCGGTACGGGAGGTACCTTCAGCGGGGTGGCAAAGCAGCTGAAGGAGCACAATCCCGCTATTTTATGTATGGCTGGTGAACCGGAAAAAAGTGCAGTTTTAAGCGGACGTCAGGCAGGTCCGCACAAAATACAGGGGATCGGTGCAAATTTTGTTCCTGCCAATTTTGATCGGGAGCTGGCGGATGATATTCTGCTGATATCCGATCATGAGGCTGTTTTCGAGACTGTGCGCTTCGCTAAGGAAACCGGTATACTGGTTGGTATCAGTTCCGGTGCCAACATCGCTTTAGCAAAGCGTTTGGCTCTGCGCTATCCCGGAAAAAACATCGTTACAGTAGCACCGGACGGCGGAGAAAAATATCTCTCCGTACTGGACTTTGACTAATATGTTTCGTGTACTGAAGGACATCAATCACAATCTGAACCGCTCCTTGCAAAATGATCCGGCAGCACATTCCAAGCTGGAAATTCTGTTGCTGTATCCGCATATCCGTGCACTGGCTTTTCATCGGGTTTCTCATTTTCTATATCAGCACCATCTGTTCTTTCTGGCAAGGCTGAATTCCAATATCGCCAGACATTGGACAGGAATTGAAATCCATCCGGGGGCAACAATCGGCAGGGGACTGTTGATTGATCATGGAATGGGAGTTGTAATCGGAGAAACCGCCGTCATTGGGGATGATTGTCAGCTGTATCATGGAGTAACCCTGGGTGGCACCGGGAAACAGCACGCCAAACGGCATCCGACACTGGGAAACCGTGTCATGATTGGAGCAGGCGCAAAATGTCTTGGCAATATCACGATTCATGATGATGCCAAGGTCGGAGCCAATGCGGTTGTGATCAGCGATGTACCGGCAGGCTCTACCTTCATTGGTCTGGCTGCTAAAGATAAACGGGAAAAGCACTGTATATTTTATTAAATGTAAGAAGCTGCGGAAGCTACAGACACGATGCCGCGGCTTTTTTTATTGCCTTGCCCGTATCAACGCGCTTTTGCGGAACGTGTGTAAGGGAAGAATATCATAATGTTGTACTGCACACTTGCACAATGCTGCGGTATGCTATAAAATAATCCTGTGCACTGTACATAAACGTATACGTTTGTGTACAGTTCTTTTTTGTATGCTTTTGTATGGGATAAACATGTGTTTTCGCATATTTTTTAGGAATATGCCAGTATTTCTAATCGTATACCATATGGAATATCTGCACTGGAAAGCGAGGATGAGGAAATGAAGCTGATGCTGGTTGTGCTGCTTTGCCTTGTTGCGGTCTTTCTGCAGTGCTGAAGGACATGCGGACTGAGGGAGTGCAGCCTCCTGTCTCCATTCTTTGGCAGTTTGATAATCAAAACATATTGACGATTGCTTATTCGCATGGTATATTATATCTGTAATAGATATATCTAAAATGGATATATCTATTATGGAGGTTGAGAATATGTCAAAAAGCAATACGATGGAGAGTGAGCAGCTGACAGATGCCATGTATTACATTTTGCTGTCACTGATTACGGAGCGCCATGGCTATGCGATTATGAAATATATCGAAGAGCTCAGTAATCAAAGCATTACCATGGGACCGGGAACCCTGTATACCCTGTTGAAGAAGCTGTGCAAGGCGGAATGGATTCTGCAGACCTCTGTTGATGCGGATCGGACAAAAAAATATCAGATTACCGATACCGGCATACAGGTGCTGCTTCATGAGGTAGCGCGTCGTAGGCGTATGGTAGAGGACGGATTGCGAATATTGGAGGAAAACGGATATGAAGGATAGAAAACGCGTGATGTGCGGTGGTCTTGCCTTTTCCGATTGTGAGGATATGGAAATGCTGCATCAGTATGCAAAGGAAGGCTGGGTATTTGAGGAATTCCGCGGTATGTGCTACATCCTGCAGAAGCAGGAGCCGGTCAATCGCATCTTCAGCTACGATATGCAGAAGCTGAAGGAGGATGAAAAGGAAGCGTACTTTCAGCTGTTTGAGAACAGCGGCTGGCACATTATAAATCCAAAGGGAGAAGATGTTTACTTTTTCTGGGCTGAGGAGGGCTGTGTTCCCTTACACAGTGAGGTGGAAACCAGAATGGAGGGGTATCGTTCGACCCTGCATATATTCGCCGGTGCACTGGTCATCGGCTGCCTCTGTCTGCTGTCCCTGCTGTGGGTTAAAAGCTCTGTAGTGTCGATGATTCTTTTGCTGGCAGGCTCGATTCTGGGGGCTGTCGGTCTGCTGATGGTGGTCGGTATTTTGCTTCGCATGAAGAACATGCGTCTGCGTATCGTGAATCTGACCTTTCGCAAGGGTGCTGTGCTGTTTGTGGCTGGTGTCGGTATGCTGCTTGCAAGCGGGGTTGGCTGGGCAGCGAATATGCATAATCTGCTGTTGATACTCGGGACAGTCTGTACGATTGAGGGCTTTCTGTGGATGTGCTTTCAATATCGTCAGTTTCGGGATAAAAAAGAAGTTCATATAAAAAAGAAAGATGAGGGTGTATTATGATCGAAGTAAAGAATCTGACAAAGCTGTATGGGAAATTCAAGGCTGTGGATGATGTTTCCTTATGCGCGGCGGATGGAGAGGTAACCATTCTGCTGGGACCAAACGGGGCTGGTAAGTCGACAACCATAAAAAGCATAACCAATCTGCTGCAGTACAAGGGAGATATCAAAATCAACGGTGTTGCCAACAGCTCACTGGATGCGAAAAAGGGTTTTGGCTATATTCCTGAAGCACCGGTGCTCTATGATCTTCTAACCATAGATGAGCATGTGGAATTTATCGGAAAGGCATACCGCTGTGAGAATTACCGTGCACTTGCGGATGAATATATCGCTCTGTTCAAGCTGGAGGATAAACGTAAAAAAGCGGTTCGTGAGCTCTCCAAGGGGATGAAGCAAAAGGTCAGTATGCTGCTGGCGTTGATTATTTCCCCGCAGACGCTGCTGGTGGATGAGCCGATGGTAGGACTGGATCCATCCAGTATTGAAGAAACACTGCAGCTGTTTGTACGCCTGAAGCAGCAGGGGGTTGCCATTCTGATTTCCACGCACATCATTGATGTGATCGAAGCGATATGGGACAGTGCCTATATTATGGATCATGGCAGAATCGTTGCACATGTGCGAAAGGAAGAGCTGAAGGATGAAAGCATTAAGGAAATCTTCTTTGCATCGGTGGAAGGTGATGAACATGAGCGTACTGTATAAGCTGTATCTGACCCGCATGAAGGCGAATATCCGCCATGTATTTTCCCGTAAGGGAAGCGCGATTTTTGCCATACTCATGATTCTGCTATACGGCGGACTAATTGTCATGAGTCTTTCCAAGCCGGAAATTGCATTGTCGATGCAAAATATCACGGATGCCAATATGGCCATCATGATCGGTGTTGGCTTTACTGCTCTGATGGTCGGCGTCATGCTGCTGCAAAAAAGAAAGGCGTTGTTCATGGAATCGGATGCCTTTTATCTGTTCAGCGGACCCTTTACCCGCGTACAGACGATGCGCTTTCTCATGCTGCAGAATATCGCTTCTGCCTTCCTGTGCGGGGCGGTTTCCCTGTTGATGGTCATTTTGCTGGGAAGCACGATCGAATTGTCCTTTCCGTTTTTGCTTATGGCATTCCTCTGCTTTTCCTTGGTGTATTTTGTCTTTCTGGTTGTATATTATTATGTGTATCTGCTCTCCATTCAAAAGGACAGCTACCGCCATATTCCTGCGATTGCCGCTTTGCTGTATGTATTGATGGTTGCGGCGGTGTATGGTATGGTTGTCCTGCAGAATGATCTTGCGCTGGCAGGAAGTGGAACGCTCTTTCTGAATACGGAGCTGTTTTACTGGGTGCCGCTGTTTGGATGGATCAAAATGATACTGGTTTCCTATATCGCTTCCTCATGGGGACTTATGCTGCTTGGAATCGGCTTACTTCTGATTTCCTGTATGGCAGCCTATCTGCTGCTATGCGGCTATAAGGGGGATTTTGTGGAGCGTGCCATGCAGGATGCACAGGAGTTTACTGCCCTGTATAAGGATATGCGTGCCGGCAAACGCGATGGGATGAGTGATCGTAAGATACATGAGGTCAAGGCAAGCTTTCGCAGTGGTGCGATGGCTATCTTTTCCAAGAATGTTCTGCTGCTGCGCAAATCCAATGACTATATCCGCTGGACGGATATTCTGACGATTGGTATTTATCTGGTTATCACGCTCATCATGGATATGGGCTTCGGCTTTTTCATGTATATGATGATGTTCTGGCTCTTCACCATTGTCCAGAATTCTGATTTCATGAAGGATATGAACAACTATCAGATTTATCTGATTCCCGATCATCCGCTGAAAAAACTGCTCTGCGTGCTACTGCCGACCTTTTTAAAGATGCTGCTGCCCATGAGTGCGGCAATTCTTGTGGCGGCTTTGCTGTATCGAACGGATATCGCCAGTGTCGTGCAGTATTTCATCATGCTGTTGGGCTATGCGACGCTGTTTCTATCAGCGAGCGTGCTTTCTGTGCGTATCTTAAAGAGTCGCAACAACGCAATGATGGAGAATATGCTGCGTATGCTGATCATGGTTGCAGCTGCTGCTCCCGGGATTGGGCTGACCATTTTCTTCCTGAGCAAGGGGACGTTTACACTGGAGCTGCTGCAGCAGCTGACGCTGATTTCGCTGGCGATGAACTTTGTCATATCCGTTGTAATCGTGCTGGTCTGTGCTCCGATGATGAACGGAAGAGAGATCAAAAGCGAGTAAATTTATATAAAACTTATGGAAAGGAAAGGGAAATTTCTTTTCCTTTTCCTTTGTTTATGATATAGTATGTTACAGTATTCAAAAGAGGTAATTGTATGTGGAAATATCAATGTAAGAAACATCTTATGGTTTTACTGGTCAGCTTTGCGGCCGGTGCAGTCCTGTTTGGACTTATGGGCTATCAAAGAGACTATATCGTTTCCTTGATGCAGCAAAGCATTCCTGCGGAAATGGTAGGAGAGCTTGTAAAAGCGGATTATATGTATTATCTGATCGGTGGTCTGACCATATCCGGTCTTGCTAACGGCGTCATGCTGCTGAGCTATGCCATGCAGCGCTTTAACGTTCCCTTTATCCTCATCATGGTGCTGTTCTTTATGGGCGGCTTCACCATCGTTGAGCTGATTGGCACCGTAACCGTGCTTCCGGCACTTGTCGTCTGCCTGTATGGAATGCTGAGTATACCCAATAGAGGTAAGCGTAGGGAATTCGCAAAGGAAAATGTCACCAGCGTTGCGGAGGTGGAACGTGTTTACCGCCTGCACCATGCATATCTGAGTGAGTATGAAGCGCTTGGCAAAAAGGCCTGGAGCTTTAATCTGAAAATGAATCTGTTGTATTTTACAGGCTTGATTGCAGTTCTGCTCGTCATCCTGTATGTCGAAAATTTCTTTGCGGTCTTTGCGGCGATGATGATGTATTCCATTCTGTTTTTCCAGCTTACCAAACGTAAAAATATGTCCATGCAGCCGATTATATCCCTGCTGTATGATCAATGCAATCCGGAGGCCTGCGCAACGGCAATCTTCGCCTATGCCAAAAAAGGAAAACGGAAAAAGAGCTTTCCGATGCCGCAGCATCTTGCACAGTGCATGGTCTATCTGAATGATCCGCATCTGGCAATCGATGTGCTGGCAACCAGTGCGCAGGGCAGAGGAAACTTCATCTTCGCCTATCACTCGCTGATGGCCTATGCGTATTACCAGCTGGGAGATCGCAGTATGGTGAAATATCATTACGATGAGTGTGAGAAGGCCGGGGCGAGAGTAAACAACGGACCGATGCAAATGATTAAAACACAGTGTCTGGAGGGAATCCAGAACAAGCTGGATCTGATGGATCAGAACTTTACCGGCTCCCGCGTCTTTTTTGAAAAAGCGATGCCGACAGCAGGATTTGAATTTCAGCGTGTGGATTTCAAATACTATTTGGGACTGATTGCTTTTGTTGAGAAGGACTTGGAGGAAGCGAAAGGCTGCTTCCGTTATGTCTGTGCGCATGGTAATAAAATCTATTACGTGGAAAAGGCACAGAGCTTTCTGAAAACGATCGAACAGGCAGAGGCTGCCGTACAGGAATAATATGCAGACGAGAGAGGACGCTTTCAATCCTCTTTTTTTTATTTTCAGTGAAAGCGGAAACATTGTGAACTTTGTGTGAAGATAAGCAACCTTGTTGACAGAGCCGCAATTTTGAATATAATAGTTAAGGTAGTTAATTATTAAGTTACTTAACTAATTGGAGAGGTGATACAATGGATGAGATGGATATTGTCCGGAAGGTTACACATTTATTTTACATGTTTCGCAGAGACAACCTGCTGAAAAAAGATGATCATCCGAAAATGAAGCATCGTGATATCATGGTGCTGGATGCCATCATGAAGCTCAATGACGGCAATCTGGTAAAGATGAGCGAGCTGAGTGATTATTTTCAGGTGACGCCCGCTGCGATTTCCCAGATTATAAAGCAGTTTGAGAAAAAGGGGTGGGTGGATCGGATTCTTTTGGATACCGATCGCAGAAGCGTCTATATTCAGGTGAGTGAGGATGCCCGGCGGATGATGAAAAACTGTGAAGCCTTTATGACGGAACGTCTTGTCGAATTCATTGAGGAACTCGGTGAGGAGGATGCCAATGCGTTTGTCCGTATCTTGGAAAAGGCACTGGCATATTCTCAGAAACGCAAAGAAAAGCTTGAGGAAGGAGAACAGAAATGACGAAATTAGGTAAATATCTGAAGCCGTTTGCCCTATCGATTCTGGCGATTGTTGCATTGCTGTTCACGCAGGCGATGTGTGAGCTTGCGATGCCGGATTATATGTCCAGCATCGTCGATGTCGGTATCGTATCCGGTGGTGTAGAAGACGGTGTTCCGAGTGTAATTCGTGAAAGTGAAGTGAAAAAGCTGGTTCTGTTCATGGATAAAAAGGAACAGAAGGTCTTTACAGACAATTATACAAAGATCACAAGTGCGGAAGCAACTGCCGATCAGCTGGATGCCTATCCGATACTGAAAAAGGAAAATGTCTATGAGCTGAAGGATGTAGACAGTGCGACAAGAGATACCATAAAGGAATCCCTGCGCAAGGCGGAAACGACTGTTATGGGGCTGGAGCAGAGTGCTGCAGAGGCTAAGAGTGGAAAAACCTCATCCAGCAAGGATCTGTCCGATGAGCAGAAAAAGATGATGAAACTGCTTACCAGTCTGCCGAAGGGCATGGATATCTTCACCGTTTTGGAAACCATGCCATCAAAGCAGCTGATGGATATGAAGCAGGAAATGAACAAGGTAACCGATGCCATGGGTGCGGAAACAGCAGATACTGCCAATGCAACCTATGTGCGCAATGAATATAAGACAATCGGTGTTGATGTGGATGCCATTCAATACACCTATCTGATCCAGCATGGTCTTATGATGCTGGCGGTGGCACTTGGCTCTGCAGCAGCAGCTGTTGCTGTCGGCTTTCTGGCTGCGCGTGTTGCGGCAGGTGTGTCCAGAAATCTTCGTAAGGATGTTTTCAATAAGGTTGAACACTTCTCCAGTGCTGAATTTAATAAATTCTCCACGAATACGCTGATTACCCGTACCACCAATGATATCCAGCAGATTCAAATGGCGCTGGTTATGATTCTGCGTATTGTCATCTATGCCCCGATCATCGGGATCGGTGCTGTGATCAAGGTTGTGAATACCAACGTATCCATGACATGGATCATCGCATTGGTCGTTGTGCTGATTCTGAGCATCATGATGGTGGCATTCGCCTTTGTTATGCCGAAGTTCAAGATGCTGCAGAAGCTGATGGACAAGCTGAATTCCGTCGTACGTGAAATTCTGGATGGAATGCCGGTAATTCGTGCCTTCAACAACCAAAAGTGTGAGAGTGAGAAATTTGCAAAGGCAAACGGGGATATTTTGAAAACCAATTTGTTCACCACGCGTGCCATGGCATGTCTGATGCCGCTGGTTATGCTGATTATGAACTGTGCCTCTGTACTGATTGTCTGGGTTGGATCCCATCAGATTGATTCCGGAGCACTGCAGGTCGGAGATATGATGGCGTTCATCCAATATGCGATTCAAATCATCATGGCATTTATGATGATTACGATGATTTCCATCATGCTGCCAAGAGCGAGTGCGGCTGCACAGCGTGCGATGGAGGTTCTGCATACCGAGCCGACCATCTGCGATCCGAAGACAGCAGAGCGCTTTGACGATGCAAAACGCGGCTGTATTGAATTTCATAATGTCAGCTTCCGCTATCCGGGTGCTGAGGAGGATGTTCTTCACGATATCAGCTTTACGGCTCAGCCGGGTGAAACAACAGCCTTTATCGGAAGTACCGGAAGCGGTAAATCGACCATTATCAATCTGGTTCCGCGCTTCTTCGATGTAACAGAGGGAAGTATTTTGGTGGATGGCGTGGATGTCCGCAGGGTATCTCAGCATGATCTGCGTGAGAAAATCGGTTATGTACCGCAGAAGGGCTCTTTATTTACCGGTACGATTGCCAGCAATCTGCGATATGCGAAAGAGGACGCGACAGCTGCGGATATGGAAGAGGCCGCTTCCATTGCACAGGCACTGGACTTCATTGATGAGAAACAGGAGCGCTTTGATACACCGATCGCACAGGGCGGTACGAATGTTTCCGGTGGACAGCGTCAGCGATTGTCCATCGCAAGGGCGCTTGTCAAAAAACCGGAAATATATATCTTTGATGATACCTTCTCCGCACTGGACTTCAAAACAGATGCCCGCCTGCGTAAGGCATTGAACGAATTGTGTCAGGAAACCAGAAGTACGGTTCTGCTGGTGGCTCAGCGTATTTCCAGTATCATGCATGCCCAGCGCATCGTTGTTCTGGATAAGGGGCAGGTAGCCGGCATCGGTACCCATGAGGAACTGATGAAGTCATGCGATGTCTATAAAGAGATTGCATATAGTCAATTATCAAAGGAGGAACTGGAAAATGAGTAAAGAAAACCGTTCTTCACATGCAGCGAAGCGAGGACCGATGGGACACAGAGGCCCGGGAGCTCCTACCGAAAAAGCCAAGAATTTCAAGGGCACCATGAAGCAGCTGATTGCCTACATGCGTCCCTATTATCTGAATATTATTGTTTCCATGCTCTTTGCCGTACTGTCTGTAGTCTTTATGGTCGTTGGACCAAAGATTCTGGGAAGGGCGACAACTGAGCTGGTCAGCGGATTTACCGCTAAAATTTATGGAACAGGCTCCATCAATTTCGACCGTATCGCAGAGATTCTGTTATTTCTGATTGCTATCTATCTGATCTCCACCTTATGCAATTTCATTCAAAACTGGATGATGGCAGGTGTGGCACAGAAAGTATCCTTCAATCTGCGCAGGACGATGGCGGCGAAAATCGACATTCTGCCATTCTCCTATTTTGATAAGCAGTCTCATGGTGAGGTGCTGTCACGCTTCTCCAATGATATCGATACGGTACAGCAGACACTGAGTCAGTCTCTGGCACAGATGATATCCTCCATCGTGCAGATTATCGGCTTCCTTGTCATGATGCTGTCCATCAGCTGGCAGATGACGTTGATGGCACTGGTTGTCATTCCGCTGTCCCTGTTCCTGGTAACCACCGTTGTCAAGCATTCTCAGAAATACTTTGCAAAGCAGCAGCGCTCTTTGGGAAATGTGAACGGACACATCGAGGAAATGTATAGCGGTCACATTGTCATGAAGGCCTTCAACGGAGAGGAAAAGAGCATTGCTCAATTTGCCGAATACAACGATGAGCTTTATGATTCTGCGTGGAAATCACAATTTCTTAGCGGATTGATGCAGCCGATTGCCATGTTTGTCGGAAATATCGGCTATGT
>OGFC01000634.1_pt1 | contig 29958 bp, 29 predicted proteins | sample 1570841 | NCBI WGS metagenome assembly OGFC01 (sample SAMEA2582137, study PRJEB24529) | metagenome | biome: Human gut stool | place: China | collected 2011 | reverse complement strand
AAGTTTTTTCAAAAAAATTGCCTCTCTACAACTGAAAATACGCCCTCTCATTCTGTGCTATAATGAAATAAATAACACGTAAATTTTCAAAGGAGTAACATTATGAATTGTATCGGAATCATTGCCGAATATAACCCCTTTCACAAAGGGCACGAACATCAACTGAAAGAATTGGCAAAACGCTATCCCGATGCACTGCGTCTTGTTGTTATGAGCGGTTCCTTCGTGCAACGCGGCGAACCGGCTCTTTTTGATAAATTCACCAGGGCCCGTTGGGCTCTATTAAACGGCGCTCACGCTGTCATCGAACTTCCTACGGTGTACGCTACGGCCAACGCCGAACGGTTTGCCGCCGGCGGGGTCAGATTATTGCACCGATTAGGAGCTCGCGCCCTCGCTTTCGGCACCGAAACGGAAGATGCCTCTTTATTACAAAAAATCGCCCGCCTTAGCCTGAGCAGTACCGTACAAACGGCCTGCCGTGAAGCGCTGAAAAAGGGTGAATTTTACGGTACCGCTTTACGCCAAGCTATTATTACTGAATGTCCGGATGCGGCGGCTATCGTCAATCAACCAAACGCCTTGCTTGGTCTCGAATATACCAAAGCCATTCATCAATATGGCTTAGCGATGAATATCATCCCCATTTTGCGGGAAGGTGAACATCATAGTGACAAACTCGCAAGTAACTGGCCATCCGGCACAGCCTTGCGCCGCCAAATCAGAAATCTCGACGCGCTCACCGATTTTCCTTCAACGGATAACGTATCCCCCTATATTTCAGCTAATTTACAAGGCGAATATAAAGAGTCTGTCGAATCGGGCGCTTATTCTGATTTAGCCAGATACTATGACCTCGTGCTCTATGAAAGCCGAAAACAAGGGGCCGCTCAATTAGAGGCATTAGCCGATTTTAAAGAAGGTCTCCACCAAATTTGGACTTCGGTCAGTCAAAAAGCATCTTGGCCGGAAGCGCGTGAGCAATTAAAATCGAAGCGTTATTCCTATGCCCGCCTTGATCGCATGGCTTCTTATACGGTCCTTGGCATTACTAGGGAATTACAAAATGAAGCTCACACAGAAGGGCCGCAATATGCACGCCTCCTTGGTTTTACCGATGAAGCCAGACCTTGGCTGCAACGTAAAGAGTTTACGGTGCCCCTCATCCAGAAGTGGGCTCCTTTTATAAATACGGCCTCCGGCCTCACCGCTGAATTAGCTGCACTGGACCAACGAGCTACAGATATTCAAAAGCTGTGCCTAACCAATCCAATCAAACGACAAGGCGGCGAAGATTTCTACTTTACGCCTTGGTATATAAAAAAATAAGTGTTTCATAGTTCTATATTGCTGCTATGACGTTAAGAAATATACATACCAAAAGGACATTGCCAAAATAAGGCAATGTCCTTTTATTTGCCATCAACCGAAGCTTCCTGCTATTATCATATTTTCAATCTTACGAAATAGTAACGCTATCTTCCCCGTCCTGCTCTTTAACATTTACGCGCACGGTTTCCATATGAGATGTAGGAATATTTTTCCCCACATAATCGGCGCGAATCGGCAATTCGCGGTGTCCTCGGTCAACGAGTACGGCTAATTGAATAGCCCGCGGTCTGCCCACTTCCATTAAGGCATTAAGGGCGGAACGAATGGTTCGCCCCGTATAGAGAACATCATCTACCAAAATAACCAGTTTCCCCGTCGTATCTAACGTGAACGGCGGCCCTTCTTTGCCCTTGGTCGTTCTGTCATCACGGTACATAGCCACGTTGATAGTTGCCACATCAATATGCACGCCTTCGATAGCTTCAATCTGAGCTTGTAAACGCTCCGCTAAATAAATGCCGCGCCGTTCAATGCCTAAAATGAGTGCATTTTCCAGGCCTTTATTACGTTCTAAAATTTCATGGCTAATGCGGCGAATGGCCCGCATCATAGCCTGTTCATCCATTAGAATTCGTTTTTCCTGCATAGCTGACTCCTTATACATTATGAGTTTTAGCATAGTCTAAGCAAGCTAAAAAGTCCTCCGGTAACGGCGCTTCAAAATACATATCCTGTCCCGAAATAGGGTGTTTCAAGGCTAAACTGAAGGAATGTAAGGCTTGCCCTTCAATAGGAAAATCCATCTTACGATAGCCGTAGAACGGATCGTTGACCACCGGATGGCCGATATGAGCAAAATGAACACGAATCTGATGTGTCCGGCCTGTTTCCAGTACACATTGAACCAAGGTATGTTTGCCGAATCGTTCAACAACCGTGAAATGTGTAATCGCTTCCTTACTGTTTTCAAACACAACGGCCATTTTCATTCTGTCTTTCGGATGACGCCCGATAGGCGCCTTAATCGTGCCTCGTTCTTCCACAATATTGCCGTGTACCAATGCATAATAGGTACGCGTTGCCGAATGGGCTTTTACCTGTTCAGCCAAACCGATGTGAGCCAAATCATTCTTCGCTGCCATCATGACGCCCGATGTATCTTTATCGAGTCGATGAACGATGCCCGGGCGAATTTCACCATTAATTCCCGATAAATCCTTACAATGGAATAATAAAGCATTTACCAGTGTGCCCGTATAATTACCTACCGCCGGATGCCCTACCATACCACGCGGTTTATTGATGATAATAATATCGTGATCTTCATAGAGGATGTCGAGAGGAATATCTTCCGGTTTTACTTCAACCGCTTGCGGCTTCGGCACGGCCACAAAAATCTTTGAACCGGCCGTAAGCTTTAAATTACTTTTGGCCGCTTTTTGATTAACCGTGACAGCCCCGCTTTTAATCAATTGTTGTACATAACTGCGAGACCTTTCCATAATCGATGTTAAATATACATCTAGTCGTTCCCCTTCTTTATCGTCCGGAACGGTTAAGGTAATCGTCTTATCAATTCCTGCATTACCGTCCACTGCTTCCATCGTATCCAAAGATTCATCCATATATTGCAAAGATTCATCCATAATATGTAAAGTATCTGATTTCATTACTTACCTCCTTCATGCGGTGTTCGCCAAACATGAATTGCCAATAGCACCACACCGACACAAATCCCGATATCGGCTACATTAAAAATGGGCCATATACGAAAATCAAAGAAGTCCACTACGGCGCCCAAGTGATATCGATCCCAGCCATTGCCCAGAGCACCGCTAACCAATAAGGCGGTCCCCAGTTTTGTAAAAACATCGCCGTTTAAAATATATCGGCGAAAATACCATAACGCACCGAGTAAGACAACGACTATAGCCAAGAAAAAAAGTCGCTGATTCGCCAATATGCCAAAGGCTGCGCCTTTATTTAAAATATATGTCAAATGAAAGACATTAGGTATGACCGGTAGGGATTCCCCCAGCAAGAACGATGCCTGCACCCATTGCTTTGTCAATTGATCTAATACGAACCATGCAATACCAATTATAATATACACTCTATCCATCCTTTATCAGTTTATAGTCTAGCCAGTTTATTCTAAAATGCCTGTATTCCATATCATTAGGGCATTTCCTTTACTATGTATTATGACATAAAACGCTCGGTTTGGTCTACTCTATATAAAAAAGGGCAAGAAAAAAAGCCCTCTATCTAGAGGGCTTTGAGCATCCAAGATTATTCAGCTGGATGAATAGTGCCTACAGGGCATACGGATTCGCAAGAACCGCAGTCGATGCAAGTTTCATTGATTTCGTATTTGAGTTCGCCTTCGCTGATAGCGCCTACTGGGCATACAGAAGCACAAGAACCACATTTAATACATTCGTCACCGATCAATCTCATAGTTGGACACCTCCACATAATATACCGGATAATTTCTGAATTATCATTTCTTTAAGGAACTTACCTTAACTTTATATTCTCATTATGGCACGATTTTTCCTTCTTGTCAAACTTATGGAGAATGATTTCTTATTATTTTTACGCAAGTTAAATTGACTTATTTACATAGTAGGAATGCCACTTTGCGGGTTATTGATAGACATTTTCAATATACATTTTTAAGTTTTTGTCCAACCATAGGCCCACAGTGCATTCTCATTTAAGATGTGAACCATGCTCAATTTCAAATGACTAGCATTATCAATTACTTTTTGCGTTTACTGTGATCTTTAGGGAATTTAATTTTAGGATTCGGCAACCCTAATTCTTGTGAAGCATCACGAATTTGTTCATTCAGCTCTTCCACAATGGTACGCAATCTTTGTTTACGTTTAAATCGACCATCTACTGTAATTTTACTATTATAAAAAACAGCCGCCCCTATGAGCATTAATGCTAAGCCACCTAAAAACATCGGTTCATAAATACTTGGATGTTCCACCAAATATACCATGACGGTACCGGCAGCAATTAAAATAAAACCAATGAGGGAGATAGCCAGCGGAGGCCGATCCTCCAATTGAATTAGCTTACGCCATTCCTCTAAACGGGCGGCTCGTTCATCAATCAGTTCCTTACGTCTTTTGGTTAATTCTTCATGATTCATCTTAGCGACTGCCCTCCTCTTCCGTATGTGCTGTATCAGTCGACTCTTCAGACGCGCCTGATAGTTTCTTAAAATATTCTTCTACCGACTCATCATGCATTACAGCATCACGTCTTGCATAAGAATATAACATGACATCGGCTTGCGGTGCACAGATTCTATTCGGCACAAAGCGATCGAATGCCTCAAAAAAAGCCGGATCGGCTTTTAACAATACACGACCATTTTTAATCTTCTTACCGTTAACAATGGAATATATTAACGCCCAAATAGGACGATTATCTACCGTTGAACATTTCCGATATTTATAACGCAAACGGAATTTGCTGATGAATTCGGTCTTATGAGCATACACCCCATCGATCATATTGTACGGAATTTCCATCTTTTTAGTGTAAAACAGGATTTTCTCGACAATAACCAATTTATCTCCAGTTAATAGATATGTATATTGTGCAACAGCGGACTTTAAAATGACAAATAAAGCCACCACTTCAACAAATAATTCATCTAAGATAATAATGCCCTTGGCAATACTTCTGGATATGGTCCAGCCCATAGCAATCAATAATAAAATACAGAAGAAGGCTATAACAAAAGCAGCCGTTTTACTACGTTTTGATTCAGCCTTTCCAAAAATCTTCATAATCATAAACTCCCATAGAAATACCGTTCAATAAAATAAAAAATGTTGAAGCAGCACGTAAAGCGCACCGCCTCAACATTAATTATAAAGTATTTTTTAGTATTATCTCAACTAAAGTTACTTTCTGACCGGTAATTATTTACCAGGGAAGAAAGGCCATACCATTGGAATGATCAAGATACTTACGATGAAGCATACAACGATCAATGGAACACCGGCTTTAACATAGTCCATGAATTTGTATTGACCAGGGCCAAGTACCAATGTGTTTGGAGGCGTACCAACAGGTGTACCAAAAGCACAAGATGCAGCAACGCCGATAGCCATTAATACGGCATGAGGGTCAGCACCCATACCTTTTGCAATTGCGATGCCGATAGGACCAAGCAATGCACAAGATGCGGTATTGGACATGAACTGAGTCATAACGCAAGATAATAAGAACAATACTGCTGTTGCGAAGTAAGGGCTAGGATCGGAACCCATAACGCCAAGTACTGAGTCAGCGATTAATTGACCGGCACCGGATTTATCCATAGCACCTGCTACAGGCATCATACCTGCGAACAGGAAGATGGTTACCCAGTCAATCGAAGTGTAAGCTTGTTTTTCTTCCAAGCAACCGGTAAGTACACAAGCTAAAGCGCCCATAACGGCTACCAAGCTCAATGGTAAGTTAATACCAATGGATTTCAATGGATCGCCTAAGATCATCAATACGATAACTGTTAAAAGAATTAAACCGGAGTATAATTGTTTCTTAGGATCGTTGGAAATATCTTCAGCAGCTACTTCTTGTTCAACATCACCAACATCGGTAATCTGATGTTTAGGTAAGAAGTGTTTACCGATGAACATCATGAAAGCGATAGTGGCAACAGTCAAAGGAATACCAATCCAAGCAAATTCAAAGAAACCGAATGGTTCAATACCGGCTTTGGATAAGGCACCGTTAACGATAATGTTTGGAGGTGTACCAACCATTGTGATAATACCACCGATACCGGCAGCGAATGCTAATGGCATTAACTGACGGCTGGCAGGAATTTTAGCAACCGCACAGATACCAACTACTACCGGTAATAAAGCAGCAGCTGTACCGGTGTTGGATAAGAACGCGGACATACCGGCTGTAACAGCCATGATAGCGAACATCAAGCCGTTTTCACTGGTACCGGCTTTGGATACTACGGTTTCCCCAATTTTCTGGGCTAAACCGGTGTAGAATAAAGCACCGCCTACTACGAACATACCGGCAAATAATACTACGGTACTGTCGGATAAGCCGGAAAACGCTTCTTTACTACTAATAATCCCCATCAATGCTAACGCAATAGCACCACCCAAGGAGGTAATTGCGAGCGGGATAATTTCAGTTACAAAGAAAACCGCCATAACAGCGAGTACGATCAACGTTTGTACTGCAGCATCCATGTAAAGTCATCTCCTTTTAATATTTCAATATTCACTAAATTTATTAGTAAACCCCTTAATTTTAGGAAATGAATCTAATTATTCAATTATATAATTTCAGTTATCTGACCGTATATAATCAGAATATAGTCTATCTTAAACTAAGGCTATACATAATACAGACCAAGGATAACTGCCCCAATGACAGCTGCCATGCCTGCCGTTATAAAAATACCTTCCTTAGTTTTAGGATAGCCGAAAAAAAAGTGTTCACTAATAAAACCTCGTCGATTAAAGAAGGAATACTTTGTTCGACGTTGGAACCACTGAGACTTACGCTCAGGGCCAATAATTATGGCTACAACTAAAAAAACAATAAGAGCCCACACGAAAGAAATCAAAATTTTCAATTCTATGGAGAACAAGTCAAAATCACCTCTACATTAAATTATAAATGCAACACGATTTATCGATACTAATTGGTAATATCCCCAAAGAATACTTCGAGCAGAAACTTATTGTCAAAGTATCTCTTCACATTACTGTAAATCGACAAGTAAAAAGCTAAACCTTGGGGGGGAGAATCCCCCCAAGCCAGCATTTCAATATTTAATTAGTGTGCACCCAACATGGCAAGCATAGTACCGGCTGCAACTGCAGTACCGATAACGCCGGCTACGTTAGGACCCATAGCATGCATCAACAAGAAGTTGGCAGGATTTGCTTTGGAACCTACTACCTGAGATACACGAGCTGCCATTGGAACGGCGGATATACCGGCGGAACCAATTAGCGGATTTGTTTTACCGCCATCCATCATGTACATGAGTTTACCGAACAATACGCCGCCGGCAGTACCGAAGATGAACGCAATTAAACCTAAGATGATAATCTTAATAGTTTCAATTGTTAAGAAGTGTTCAGCATTCATAGTAAGACCGGTACCTGTTGCTAAGAAGATAGTAACGGTATTGATCAAAGCGTTTTGAGAAGTATCGGATAAACGTTCAGTTACACCGGATTCACGGAACAAGTTACCTAACATCAACATACCTAACAAGGAAGTGATGGATGGTAATAACAAGGAAATGAAGATTGTAGAAACGATTGGGAACGCGATTCTTTCGAAACGAGATACTTCACGAAGCTGTTCCATAACAACTTCACGTTCTTTCTGCGTTGTCAACAATTTCATTACCGGTGGTTGGATTAATGGTACCAAGGACATATAAGAATAGGCCGCTACGGCGATAGCACCGAGTAATTCAGGTGCCAATTTAGTAGCCAAGTAAATGGATGTAGGACCGTCGGCACCACCAATAATACCAATAGCTGCTGCCTGTGGTGCAGTGAAACCAATCATCATAGCACCGGCTAAGGCAACGAATACACCGATTTGAGCTGCTGCCCCTAAGAACAATGTTTTAGGGTTAGCAATTAAAGGACCGAAGTCAGTCATCGCGCCTACACCTAAGAAGATAAGTGGAGGGAAGATTTCATTAGCAATCCCGGCGCTGATAAGGGCCATAACCCCTTCTTCAAAACCATTGCGAGGAATGTTGGCGAGTATACAACCAAATGCGATTGGCGAGAGCAATAATGGTTCAAATTCTTTAGCAAATGCCATGTATAATAATAGTAAACCTACTAAAATCATAACAGCATTACCCCAGTTGAAGTTGACGAACCCACTGTCTGTCCAAACTGAAGAGACCGCTACGATAAATGCATCCATGTGTGATCTCCTTTCTCAGAGAACTTAATTACTGATATAATCAACAATTCACTACAAATATTTTATTAGCCTAAAACTACCATGTCTTCGCCGGTAGCTACAGTCTGGTTAGCGGATACGCGAACTTCAGATACAGTAGCGTCCTGTGGAGCGTAGATTTCGTTCTGCATTTTCATAGCTTCAAGAACTAATAAAAGGTCGCCTTTTTTAACTGCTTGGCCAGCTGAAACGGCAACAGATAAAATTTTACCAGGCATTGGAGCTTTAACTGTAGTTGCACCAGCTGCTACAGGAGCTGCTGCTTTAGGAGCTGGAGCTGCTGCAGGTGCTGGAGCCGGAGCTGCTTTAGGTGCAGGAGCTGCTGCTGGAGCTGGAGCTGCGCCGCCAGCTTTTACTTCATTAACTTCAACATCATATACAGTACCATTTACAGTTACGCTAAATTTTTTCATTTTGTTATCCTCCAAACATATAAACTTCAATGCTAATTGCTAATTCTTCATCACAATATTACAATTAACGACTCATGCGCAAACGTCCGTCCAATTTCCAATTATAGATATTTACGCTTGGACGAATACTGGCAATCTGATTAACCGAATAACCCATAGCACTAATAGCGCTGGCAATTACTGCAACTACTTCATCATTGACTTTGTTGCTACCGGTTTTAGATTCCGTCTTGCTCATGTTTACACCTCCTAGATTACGTTTGACTAGTATCTACCACTTAGTCTGCCATCTAGTGTCCAGTTACGGCTGGTTGTAGCCGGACGAATTGATGCAATTTGATCTGACGAGTAACCCATAGCTACGATGGCTCCCGTAATAGCGGCTACTACAGGTTCATCATTAGCTACCACTGGCGCTGCTGCAGTCACAGGAGCAGCTGCTGGCGCTACGCTCTTGGCCGGTTCATTAGGCTTTTTTTTTGTAGGGTCAATTTTATGAGTAATGACCATGATTGCACCTAATACAGCCAACACGGCAAATACGACAGTCATATTGATTGCCATAAATAGCCACGGGTTCATAGCACTTTCGTTTCCTCCCATAATAAATTCCTCTTTCTTTCTAACAACTAAGAATAAGAATTATGATACTCCAAATCAAAACTAAGTTTTACATTCTAAAAATTACAATGGAATGTTACCATGTTTTTTAGCTGCACGAGATTCACTCTTACTTGCAAGCATAGCGAGTGCATTAATAATTGCAGGACGAGTTACTTTTGGTTCGATTACAGCATCTACGAAACCGCGTTCAGCAGCTTTGTATGGTGTAGCAAATTCTTCAACATATTTGGCAGTTTTTTCATCTTTGTCTGCATCTTTACGGAAGATGATATTAGCTGCACCTGCAGGACCCATAACTGCGATTTCAGATGTAGGCCATGCATATACTTGATCGGCACCGAGGTCTTGAGAACACATAGCGAGATAAGAACCACCGTATGCTTTTCGAGTAATAACAGTAATCTTAGGTACTGTAGCTTCGGAATAAGCGTATAACATTTTCGCACCATGACGAATGATACCGCCCCATTCTTGGTTAGTACCAGGCAAGAAACCAGGAACGTCTACGAAGTTAACGATTGGAATATTGAATGCATCACAGAAGCGGATAAAGCGAGAAGATTTATCGGATGCATTAATATCAAGACAACCTGCCATTACTTTTGGCTGGTTAGCAATAATACCTACGCTTTGGCCGTTGAAACGAGCGAAGCATGTAATGATATTAGTTGCATAGAAAGGTTGAACTTCATAGTATTCACCATTATCTACAACAGCAGAGATTACGTCTAACATATTATAAGGCATATTGCTGTTGTCTGGCAATAATGTGTTAAGTTCTTCAGAAATACGGTTTGGATCATCGCCGGTATCAACGAGCGGTACATCTTCCATATTGTTGCTTGGTAAGAAGCTTAACAAGTAACGAATCTGTTGGATGCAATCATCTTCGTCTTCAGCAGCAAAGTGAGCAACACCGGATACACTGTTGTGTGCCATAGCACCACCAAGTGCTTCTGCCGTTACATCTTCAGCCGTTACCGATTTAATTACAGCCGGGCCGGTGATGAACATTTGGGAAGTGTTCTTAACCATGTAGATGAAGTCAGTCAATGCAGGAGAATAAACTGCACCGCCTGCGCATGGTCCCATGATTACGGAAATCTGAGGGATAACACCGGATGCGTTGGTATTTTCGAAGAAGATTTTACCATAGCCTGCCAATGCGTCAACAGCTTCCTGAATACGAGCTCCGCCGGAATCGTTAATACCGATAATAGGAGCGCCCATTTTCATGGCTAAACGTTGTACTTTAACGATTTTAGCAGCATGCATTTCACCTAAGGAGCCACCTTCTACTGTGAAGTCTTGAGCGAAAGCATACACTAAACGACCGTCGATAGTACCCCAACCGGTTACTACACCTTCACCAGGTAATTCTTTTTTGTCTTGACCGAAGTTTACACAACGATGTTTAACAAATTGATCCAATTCAACGAAGCTACCTTCGTCAAATAACTTAGCGATACGTTCGCGGGCAGTCATTTTGCCTTTGTTGTGCTGGGATTCAATACGTTTTTCCCCGCCGCCAAGTTTCACAACTTCTAACTTTTTGTGTAACAACTCAATCTTTTCTTGGACTGTTGCCATCACTACACCTCCATAGAGTTTTATATAAATAAATTATATATCTTATATTACTTCATTCTCTGGCAAAGTTCAAGAAGAACGCCACCAGTTGCTTTTGGATGAATGAAAGCAATAGCAGATCCGCCTGCACCGTAGCGAGGTTTTTCGTCGATCATGCGAACGCCTTTTTCCATTAAATCAGCGATTGCAGCTTCGATGTTGTCTACACGTAAAGCAACGTGTTGGATACCGTTACGGCCACCATTTTTTTCGATAAATTTGCCAATAGGGCCATCAGGAGTAGTGGATTCCAAGAATTCCAATTCAGCGTCGCCACATGGGAAGAAGCTTACTTTTACTTTTTGTTCTTCTACTACTTCATCTTCAGGAAGATGTTCAATACCTAATGTGTTTTTGTAGAATTCTTTAGTTGCTGCTAAATCACTAACACCAATACCGATGTGATCTACGTTTAATACTTTAAATGCCATGGTTAAAATCTCCTTTGCATTTGATAGGCCTTAGAAGGCTGGTATCATTAAATTTTTAAAACATCTGCCAAGACTTTGTTGACCACTGTATATGGGTCATTTTGACGCTGGTTAACAGCGTCAACTTGGCTATTAAAGTCGTCACTCGCTACCACTACATCGGCAACACGACGTCCGATTTGTTCATTAATCATCGCGATAATTTCATTTCTTGTTCTATCCTGACGGCGAACAGTTAATTCGTCGCTGTCTTCCAAGAATTCAAAATGTTCATCCAACGCTTCGACTAATTCATCAACACCTTCGTCTTTGCTCGCAATGGTACGTTTAATAGGAGGACGCCATTTAACCTCACGGGAGTCTAAGTCGAGCATCATTTCAATTTCAACGTTCAGTTTATCACAGCCATCGCGGTCAGCTTTGTTAATGGCGAATACATCGCCGATTTCCAAAATACCGGCCTTAATAGCTTGGATATCATCACCGAGACCCGGTACAAGTACAACCAAAACGCTATCGGCATTTTTGACGATATCGACTTCTGATTGACCAACACCTACGGTTTCAATAATAACAAGATCCATACCGAACGCATCCATCAGCTTAACTGCATCAGATGTTTTCTTAGATAATCCGCCTAAGCTGCCACGAGTACCCATACTGCGAATGAATACATTTTCGTTTAACGTCAAATCATTCATTCGAATACGGTCACCCAAGATGGCACCACCGGAGAACGGACTGGTCGGGTCCACCGCAACGATACCGATTTTTTTACCTTGCTGTAAGTATTGTTTAACAATTTTATCAGTCAAGGTACTCTTACCGGCGCCGGGAGCCCCGGTAACACCTAAAATACGAGCATGACCCGTTTTAGGATAAATCGCTTTCATAATGTCGATTGCTTCATCATATTCACTTTCGACTGCAGTGATGGCTCTCGCCAAGGCCAGTCGGGAACCGTTTAATAGTTCTTTGACTAAATCCATTGGTTGCACCGCCTTCTTATATAGTGACAGGCCCAGACTTGTAAAAATCCGAGCCTGTTACTAAAAAACATCTTATTTTACGTTAGCTTTGATAAATTCGATTACGTCGCCTGTAGGAGTGCCAGGAGTAAATACTGCTGCAACGCCTGCTTCTTTAAGACCAGGGATATCAGCATCAGGAATTACGCCGCCGCCTACTACAAGAACGTCGCCCATACCTTTTTCTTTTAACATTTCAACGATTTTAGGGAATAATGTGTTGTGAGCACCGGAAAGAAGGCTCAATGCAACAACATTAACATCTTCCTGTTCAGCTGCTGCAACAATTTGTTCCGGCGTCTGACGAAGACCAGTATAAATTACTTCAAAACCAGCATCGCGAAGTGCGCGAGCTACAACTTTAGCACCACGGTCATGACCGTCAAGACCTGGTTTTGCTACTAATACACGAATACGTTTTTCTGCCATGATAGATTACCTCCGAACTAATCGTTACGCTAATTATACTTGAGAATTATAACGTGGAGTGAGCTTGGTATTCGCCGAATACTTCACGTAATACGTTACAAATTTCGCCTAATGTTGCATAAGTACGAACTGCATCAAGAATTAATGGCATAAGGTTAACATTTTCATCTTTTGCCCCTTCTTTAAGTGCTGCCAATGCTTTTTCAACTGCAGCGTTGTCGCGTTCTGCACGAACTTGCTGAGTTTTCTTAGCCTGGTTAACACCTACGGAAGCGTCTACGCGAAGAAGACCTTCAACAGGTTTTTCTTCAACCTGGAATTTGTTAACGCCTACGATAGTGCGGAGACCGGATTCAACTTCCATCTGCCATTTGTAAGCGGATTCCTGAATTTCTTTCTGGATGTAACCTTTTTCAATAGCAACTACAGCGCCGCCCATTTCGTCGATTTTCTTAATGTATTCAGCAGCTTCATCATAAATTGCATTAGTCATAGCTTCTACATAGTAGGAACCGCCCAATGGGTCAATTACGTCAGCTAAGCCGGATTCATAAGCAACGATCTGTTGAGTACGAAGAGCAACCTGTACGGAAGCTTCTGTAGGAAGAGCCAAAGCTTCGTCACGGGAGTTAGTATGTAAGGACTGAGTACCACCCATTACAGCAGCGGCAGTCTGTAAAGCTACACGAACGATGTTGTTATCAACTTGTTGTGCAGTCAACATGGAACCGGCAGTCTGAGTATGTACACGAAGCATCATGGATTTAGCTTTTTTAGCGCCAAAACGTTCTTTCATGATGTGAGCCCATAAACGACGGGACGCACGGAATTTAGCAACTTCTTCAAGTACGTTGTTATGAGCATTCCAGAAGAAGGATAAACGACCAGCGAAAGCATCAACGTCTAAGCCGGCTTTCAAAGCAGCTTCTACGTAAGCAATACCGTCAGCGATTGTGAATGCGATTTCCTGTGCAGCAGTGGAACCGGCTTCACGAATATGGTAACCGGAAATGGAGATTGTGTTCCATTTTGGTACATTCTGAGAGCAATATTCGAAAATATTGGTAATCAAGCGCATGGATGGTTTTGGTGGGAAAATGTAAGTACCACGAGCGGCATATTCTTTAAGAATATCGTTCTGGATAGTACCCATCAAAGCGGATGCAGGTACGCCCTGTTTTTCAGCTACTGCAATGTACATAGCAAGAAGAACGGATGCAGGAGCATTGATTGTCATGGAAGTGGAAACTTTACCGAGGTCAATGCCGTCGAACAAGATTTCCATATCTTTCAAGGAGTCAATTGCTACCCCTACTTTACCAACTTCGCCTTCAGCCATAGCGTCATCGGAGTCATAACCGATCTGAGTTGGCAAGTCAAATGCACAGCTAAGGCCGGTAGCACCGGATTCGATAAGGTAACGATAACGTTTGTTAGATTCTTCAGCAGTTGCGAAACCGGCATACATACGCATTGTCCAGAAACGGCCACGGTACATTGTAGGTTGTACACCACGAGTGTAAGGATATTCACCAGGGAATCCTAAATCTCTTTCGTAGTCGAAACCTTCGATGTCAAGTGGAGTGTATAAACGATTGTACTTCAAGTTTTTACGTTCTGGGAATTTAGCAATCTTTTCTGCAACTTCTGCCTCGTATTTGGCGAGATTAGCTTTTAGAGCTTCGTTAGCCATAATTTTCATCATCCTCCTAAATATACCTTTACTTCTTCATGCTTCCAGTTTCTTGGAAACGTTTATGCCAAGAAAGAGCTTCGTCGAGCAAAATCGGTGTATGGGCGTGTTTTGTCGCTACAATGGCTCTTTCGAGGTAATCTTCTAACATTGGTTTGTAATCCGGATGTGCACAGTTTTTAATGATTAAGCGAGCACGTTCTTCAGGTGACAAACCACGGCAGTCAGCCACACCTTGTTCAGTACAGAATACCATTACATCGTGTTCTGTATGGTCAATGTGCGAGCACATTGGAACAACGGAGCTGATAGCACCATCTTTCGCTACCGAATTAGTACAGAAGATGGAGATATATGCGTTACGAGCGAAGTCGCCGGAACCGCCGATACCGTTCATCATCTTGCTACCCATGATATGAGTGGAGTTTACATTACCAAAAATATCAAATTCAATAGCTGTATTCATAGCAATAACGCCGAGGCGTCGAGCTAATTCAGGACTATTGGAAAGTTCTTGCGGACGAAGAATAATTTTCTTCGAGTACAAATCAACGTTGTCATAGAAACGTTTTAAGCCGTCCGGAGATGGCGATAATGCCGTACCGGAACATACTTCAACTTTACCGGCATCAATAAGGTCAAACATGCCATCTTGAATTACTTCGGTAAAGATTGAAAGGTTAGTGAACGGACCTTGTGCCAAACCACTGATAACAGCATTTGCTACCGAACCTACACCGGATTGTAACGGCAATAAATTCTTAGGTAAACGGCCATGTTTAATTTCATTCTGGAAGAATTCGATTAAATGTTGGCTCATTGCTTTAGCATCATCATCAATAGCTGCCAAAGGACGAGTTTTATCGGTAATATCGCAAGGTACGATAGCTACGATTTTTTCAGGATCACATGGGATATAAGGAGTACCCACACGGTTACCAGGGCCTGTAATAGGCAATGGTTGACGATATGGAGGATCCAATGGTTCGTAGATATCATGCATACCTACTAAACTCATAGGTTGCGATACATTGACTTCAACAATAACTTTCTTAGCTTTATGAATGTAGGTAGGTGTGTTACCAACCGATGTGGAAGGAATAATACCACCGTCTTCACGGATGCATACAGCTTCTACGATGGCTACATCGCAGTCGCCGAAGAAACCATAGCGAACATTCTGAGCTACATGGCTGAGATGCATATCATTATAACGTACTTTCGCAGCGTTCAATGCTTTACGCATATCACCATTTGTCTGGTAAGGGAAACGACGGGCAATCCCATTAACTCGAACTAAAGCACCGTCAGCTTCATCACCAACTGAAGCGCCTGTCCACAAGTCAATTTGAAATGGATCGCTTTCCATTCGTTTAGCTAAGGCCAAAGGAACTGCTTTCGGATAACCGGATGGGGTAAAACCACTAATACCCACATGGTCGCCCGGGTTGATCAACAAAGCTGCTTCTTCAGCTGTAACGATTTTAGCTTGAAGAGCACTGCCTTGTACGCGATCGAGGATGTTAATCATCACTACCATCTCCTTTAAAAAGTTTGAATGACATTAAATTGTACTTCCGCATTCCAACACTAATACATATTCGACAAAAGTTTAAAATATCCTCTTTTTTTGTGAATATTTTTTTATTTTTATTCACAGTTTACCGTATCGAAAATCTTCTCTTTCATCGACATAATTAGATGTTATTTAAAGAATTATACTTTAAACTATGGCTAAGTTTAGAAGAATTATTTTCCTTTGTCAACCAATATGCATAAATGATATTTCATATACAAAAAAGTATAGGTATGATGAATTAATCTCATCATACCTATACTTTTTCAGGTTTATTGTTAACCAAATATCTAAAATTATCGGTTATCAATAAATTAGATTATCAATTTTTTTAATCATTTACATCAGAATATTTCAATCCAATATATCAATGTTTGTCTATTAATTACAGCGACTTTAGTAAGTACACGAATTAACTTGCTAATCGAATATATTAATTTTTTATATCTGTTGTCAGTTCATTCTCAAGTGGTTTGTTCCCCCGTTTTTTATAAGTATATAAAACGGATGAAGCCCAACCTAAGAGTTGCCAAAAAATTACCGATACCTGATGACTAAACAAATCATGGTCAAACAAGCCGCTAACCGTTATGCCTACTACAACGGCACCGATACCATACTTCACGATGTTACTTATAGTTGCTTTCGGCAAACGCAAAGCATACACAGCATGGCCATATATTGCGACAAAATAGAAGAGTGCGCCGGGAATTCCTATTTCTGCCAACATATTTAAAAACATGTTATGGGCATGATAAATTATCACATCAGGGGCCTGAATGTAGTAATTATAATGTGGATATTCAAACCAGAAGGCATCCCAACCGATCCCCAGAATCGGATAATCCGCAATCATATAGGTTGTACTGTCCCATAAAGCCCAGCGCAACACAGCGGATGTATCGTTACCGTCGAACAGGGACCAAAGCCTTGATGCCACTTCCCCATGGTAGCCAAAAAGAACAATAGGGATTATTAATAACGATAAAAGCAAGCGCCGATCGATAGTCAGCCCCCAATACACCACAACACAGGCAAAGCTAAGCCATATGCCCCGCGAATAGGTTAGGGTCATACAAATCAGGAAAAACAATGCCATCAGCACCATCCAGGCCAATAAGCGCCAACGCTTTTCTTTAAGGCCTTGAAAAATTCCCGTTCCTACCATGGACAATACAATTAATAAATATTCACCGAATAAATTCGGATTTTGCAATGTAGCAAACATGCGCCGCTTCAAGAGCGGAAAATGCGCCGCATCCACCCACTGTTTTAATAATTCCATGGACGTCGTCATATATTGATAGACGCCAACCAAACAAACAATGAAGGCCGACCACATGAAAATACGCAAGAAAACACGCCACTGCTCGGGCTCGCGCAAATAGCGATAGGTGAGGAAATAAATACCGCCGTACATGCCTACATTATAAAGCCAGCTGGCCGTTGTCCACATCGGCCGAGCTGATCCGAGGGCTGATAATAAACTCCACCCCATAAAGCCCAACACGCACCACTGAAGCCACGATGCGGGTTTTGACAATGGTCTGTAACGCAAGGTATCCCAAACGCTGAGCAAAAGAGCAATAATGACCAGTGCATCCCCGAGCCACGGATGTAAAGGCATAACCAACACCACGGCATACAGGAGTCGTGTAATATAATGTTGCAACGGACGGCCCCCGTCAATAGATACTGCACCTGTCATTACTTCATCCTTTACTGAGCTTTTAACCACTCTTCTGCTTCACCTAAAATATACAAGGAACCGGCTACTACAATAATATCGCCGGCCTGGGTAGCGGCCATGGCTTTTTGCATGCCTTCACTGACAGTTTGAGCCGTCTGAGCTACACCCGGCACAAATTCAGCCAATTCTTCCGGTGTGGATGTGCGCGGCGTCGGAGCCGGCACCGTAATTACAGTATCGTAAGGGTTTACCAAATCCTCTACAACTGTTTTGACTTCTTTATCTTTTAAGACGGACAACACTACCGTTTTCTGTCTGTCTTTAAATACTTCTTCATACGTTAAGCGGAATGCTTCGGCACCGCCCGCATTATGGGCACCATCAAAAATAAAGGTACGGTCTAGTTTTTTGATGATTTCAAAACGGCCGGCCCAATGAGCCCGAGCCAAGCCTTCGCGCAACGTTTCCTCGCTGATTACTTCATCACGTTCCATTAAAACGCGAACGGCACGAAAGGCACAGGCCATATTAACAGCTTGATGAACGCCTACCATTTTGGTAAACAGCATATCTTTATGACCACTCTTATCTTCCAAGGTAATCATCTGACCATCTTCAGTGACAGTGCGACTGCTGATTGAAAAATCTTCGTTAAACACATACGCTTTAGAATTCAATTCTTTGGCTTTATCCTTAATAACAGCCAAGGCTTCCCCTTGAGCCGCCGTCACTACGGGAATTCCCGGTTTAATAATGCCCGCTTTATGGGTAGCAATTTCACGGAGGGTGTTACCGCAATACGCCTGATGGTCCATGGATACATTGGTGATTACGGATACTTCGGGGAAAATCACATTCGTTGAATCCAATAAACCGCCGAGGCCTACTTCGATGACTGCATAGTTAACCTGCTGTTCCATGAAGAACAAGAAAGCAGCTGCCGTCAATACTTCAAACTGAGTCGGTGATTCCGATCCTTTCGCTTCAATTTTAGCTACAGCGTCTTTTACTTTTGCAATCAATTCACCAAACGCTTCTTCGGTAATATTGCGACCATTTACCGCAATGCGTTCCGTATAACTGATTAAATGGGGTGATGTGAAACGACCGGAACGGTGTCCGCTGGTGGTGAGTACCGAATCGATATACACCGTAACGGAACCTTTACCGTTGGTCCCCGTCACATGGACGGTTTTGTAGGCCCGTTCAGGATGCCCCAATTCGTCCAATAACGCATGAATGCGTTCCAAACCGGGTTTGATGCCAAAGGATGCACAACTGTCTAAATAGGCCACTGCCTCTGCGTACGTCATGATTACCTCCTATAAGGTTTTAAGAAATTCTTCACGTTCAATAACAGCTTGTTGTTTTTGCTGATATTCAGCCAATTTGGCTTGTTCTTTTGCAACTACATCTGCCGGAGCCTTGGCCACGAAGCCCGGATTACCTAATTTACCTTCTAAACGAGCAATTTCCTTCTTAAGTGTTTCTTTTTCTTTTGTCAAACGTTCCCGTTCTTTGGTTACGTCGATTAAGTCTTTGAGTAAGAGATATACTTCAAGACCGTTAACTACCGTTACGGTAGCATTTTCAGGTTTCGCATCATCGGCACCCAAAATAGTTACCGATTCAGCCCAGCCCAAAGTCTTAAAGTAATCTTGATGTTCGCTTACCATGGTGCGGAGCGATTCATCAGTGACAGCTAAAATAACGGCGCTGCGTTTACCCATCGGTACATTCATTTCGGCGCGCATGTTACGAATCCCTTTAATGGCATCCATCATGATGTTCATTTGCGCAGCAGCGGTGCTCTGATCAGCGAACGGTAAAGCCGTTGGCCATGGAGCCACTACGATGCTTTCCCCTTCATGAGGGAGATGTTGCCAGATGTGTTCTGTAACAAATGGCATAAACGGATGCAACAATTCGAGCATATGACGCAAAATAGTTACCAATAAGTATTGAACTACCGCACGGTCACGACCGCCTTCTTTATTATAAAGACGCGGCTTAGCCAATTCGATAAACCAATCGCAATAGCTGTTCCAAATAAAGTCATAAACACCGGCAGCTGCTTCACCTAACTCAAATTTATCGAGATTATTGGTGATGGTGGCCACAGCATTATTGTAGGTATCAATAATCCAGCGATCTGCCAACGTAAAGTCTTCTTCACTAGGAACAAACTCAGGATCGTAATTATCTAAGTTCATTATAACAAATTTTGCGGCATTCCAAATCTTATTTGCAAAATTTCGATTAGCTTCTACGCGTTCCATGTAAAAACGCATATCATTCCCCGGTGTATTGCCGGTTACCAACGTAAAGCGAAGTGCATCGGCGCCGTATTCGTTGATTACATCAAGCGGATTAATACCGTTGCCTAAAGATTTACTCATTTTACGACCTTGGCTGTCGCGTACGAGACCATGAATGAATACATGTTTAAACGGAATTTCTTTTTCAAATTCAAGACCCATGAAAATCATGCGGGCTACCCAGAAGAAAATAATGTCATAACCGGTTACCATTACACTAGTCGGATACCAATGAGCCAATTCCTTGGTCTGTTCCGGCCAGCCCATAGTCGCAAACGGCCATAAAGCGGAGCTGAACCAAGTATCCAGTACGTCTTCTTCCTGATGAACATGACCGCCACATTTAGGACATTCCGTAACGTCATCTTTGGATACAATCACTTCACCGCAATCATCGCAATACCAAGCAGGAATGCGGTGACCCCACCATAACTGACGAGAAATACACCAGTCACGGATGTTTTCTAACCAATTAGTGTACGTTTTGGTGAAACGTTCCGGTACGAATTCGATGTCTTTATCTTTAACAACTTTTAAAGCAGGTTCGGCAAGGGGTGCCATTTTTACAAACCACTGTTTCGATACGAGCGGTTCTACGATGGTATTACAACGGGAGCAATGACCTACACTGTGTTCATGGTCTTCGATTTTGGCAAGGAGGCCCTGTTCTTTAAGTTCGGCTACTACTTGTTTACGAGCGGCTTCACGGGTCATGCCTTCAAAATGACCGGCTTCGCTGTTCATCGTCGCATCAAGATTCATAACTACGATAGATTCGAGGTTATGACGTTGACCCATTTCAAAGTCGTTAGGGTCATGAGCCGGTGTAATTTTTACACAGCCCGTACCAAAGCCTGGATCTACATAATCATCGGCAATTACCGGAATTCCACGATTTACGAATGGCAATAACAATGTTTTACCGATAATATCTTTATAACGATCATCTTCAGGGTTAACGGCTACGGCCACGTCACCGAACATAGTTTCCGGACGGGTTGTAGCAACCGTTACGAAGCGACCTTCTTCACCGACTACAGGATATTTGATGAACCATAAATGGCCTGCTTCATCACTGTGCTCAACTTCAATGTCACTAAGAACGGTATGACAACTAGGACACCAGTTGGCAATGCGTTCACCGCGATAAATAAGACCTTTTTCATATAAGCTTACGAATACTTCGCGAACAGCTTTGTAGTAGCCTTCGTCCAAGGTAAAGCGTTCACGGGTCCAGTCACAGGAAGCGCCTAAGCTGCGAATCTGTTTAACAATAGTGCTGCCATATTCTTCTTTCCATTGCCAAACACGTTTAACGAACTCTTCACGGCCAAGATCATAACGAGACTTGCCTTCTGTTTCTTTGAGGTTCTGTTCTACTTTTACCTGCGTAGCAATACCGGCATGGTCGGTACCCGGCATCCAAAGCACATTGTAGCCCTGCATACGTTTGAAGCGAATCAGAATATCCTGCAAGGTATTGTCGAGCGCATGCCCCATATGAAGTTGCCCCGTTACATTAGGCGGTGGCAATACGATACTGAACGGCTTTTTACTTTCATCTACTTCTTCGTGGAAGTATCCCTGTTTTTCCCAAAATTCATACCAATTCTGCTCAATTTCCCCCGGATTATAGGTTGTTAAATTCTTGAACTCACTCATCTCAAGTTCCTCCTCTATGATATAAAAAAAGCCCTCTCGTCCATTAGGACGAAAGGGCTTAACTTCCGCGGTACCACCTAGATTATTGCCGTTGCAATCACTCATTACCTCTAACGGGGTTAACCGGACAAAACTACACACAATCCAAAGATTGCTTCATCAAGTCAGCTCAAAGGCTACCCTCTTCCTTTCACGTACGTTGCTCGCACCTTACCAACGCTCTCTGCCACGCTATGAGAAGATTTTTCCTTATCTCAGCTTTGTTATACAAATATCAATTAATACGGCTGTAATCATACGGTAATCAGGCCCTACCTGATATACGAGAATTTAAACAACTGTATCTATACTCATAATATCTAAAAATGTCCAACCTGTCAATTTTTACTTACCGTTTCATCACCTTGGCTACCATCCAAAGACTTAGTTCATAAAGAATAATCATCGGCATGGCAATCATAGTCTGCGAAAACATATCCGGTGTCGGCGATATGAAGCCCCCTATAACAAAGGACAGGAAGATAAAGATTTTTCGTTTGGAGCGCAAAAAATCCGACGTAATCAGATTCAGTTTGGCCAAAATAATCATAACAATGGGCAATTCGAATATGAATCCGAAAGGTAGCACAAATGCTATGACAAAATCTAAGTATTGCCCGATAGAAAATAGGGGCTGCAATTCATCGGTGGCAAAACCAATGAAAAATTTAATGGCCACCGGTAATACCAAAGCATAAGAAAACACGATGCCAATAGCAAACAGCATAATCGCAAACGGTAAGAACCAATTGGTTAACTTTTTCTCTTGTTGTGTTAGTGCCGGAATAACAAAGACCCATATTTCATAGAGCCACACCGGTGAGGCTGCAATAACGCCGGCCACAAAAGCTACTTTCATATAGGTAAAAAAAGCTTCCGTCGGGCGCATATAGTACAACTTACCGGCCGGCGCCACAATCATGGCCAATATATCATCTACATAATAATAGGCGACACAAAAGCCCACCAAAATAGCGAGGACCGAAATAATTATCCGCTTACGCAGTTCACCCAGGTGACCTACTAAGGACATGGCTTTATTTTCAGCCATAATCTGCTCTTCCAGCGGTGTATACTGCGACTCAGTCGCAGCAAGATCAACAGTCGCTACATCACCGGATACAGCCTTCAACTCCTCAGCCGATGTTTCGTCATTTACTTCACCGCGGCGAATTCGTTCGGCTGCCTTTAGGCGTTCTTTTTGCGCCAAAACACTATTCAAGGAAGGCTTTCGTTTCGGGTCATTAAAATCACGTACCTGAAACGATTCCATATATTACACCTTTCTATCAGCCAATGAATCCAATACTTCATAAAGGACAGCTTTACCGGCAAAATCAGGCAAAGCCTCTAATGCTTCGTGAGCATCACGACGATAATCGGCTTCCAATGCTTCTGCATTGGCCACCCCGCCTTGAGCCGCCACATAAGCAATCAGTTCATCCGGCGCCTGACCGTCGGCAATAGCTTGCACGGCTTTAGTGACTTCCGCTTTATTGGCCTCGTTAATGACAGATAATAACGGATAGGTAATGAGACCTTCACGTAAGTCTTTGCCTACAGGTTTGCCCGTTGTTTCAGCGGTAGCAGCATAATCCATGATATCGTCGGTAATCTGGAATGCCATCCCCAGGCCATGACCGTATTGTTTTAATAAACGAATGTCGGTTTCCGACCATTTACCGAGAATGCCGCCCAATTCCAAACAAGCTTCTATAAAATCAGCCGTTTTCTTTTGGGTCTTCGTCAAATAACGTTCAATGCCCTGATCGAGACGATACACATCTTCCATCTGCATGAATTCCCCTTCCACCAAGGCGGAAATAATAAACGAAAAAACATGCAAACATGCTACCGAACCAATTTGTGCCACCACGTCAAACGCTTTGGCAAATAAGTAGTCACCGCTTAAAATGGCTACCTTATTGCCCTTACTGCAATGAATGGCTGTGGCGCCACGGCGCACGGCAGCCTGATCGAGTACATCATCATGAATCAATGTGGCTAAATGCAGCATTTCTACAGCTGCGGCAATACGGACACGATCCGCTTCCGATGCTTTACCGGCACCGGCTATAAGCAGACATAACCGAGTCCTTAAGCGTTTACCGCCGGCCGCCGAAATGGGGCGAATTAAGCGGTTAAAATCTTCAGAACCGGTTTGCAAGGACTCCGCCAAATAGGCTTCCACTTTTACGAGGTCTGCTTTTACTTGTTCAATTAATGCCAGTTCTTTTTCCAAACTCATTCGTCGACCCCCACAATCACTTGATTAATACGCTTTAACAACAATTCACGGCCCGTATGCTTAAGCGAGCTGTACGGAATAGCCGGTGCTTCACAAGGGAAATTCTCCTTAATAAAGCGCATGTTTTGTTGTCGTTCCTTACTGTTTAATTTATCAACCTTCGTCACCACAATTTGTAACGGTACCCCCGCCTCACGAAGCCAATTGAAGGCTTCTTGATCGATTGGTAATTCCGGATGACGGCCGTCTACCAACAAACAGAGCAACATCAGTCGTTCTGATTGTAAAATATAATCGGCAATAAAGGAAGACCATATATTTCGATTACTCTTATCAGTTTTTGCGTACCCATAACCCGGCAAATCCACCAAGAACCACTCATAACGGCGTTCTTCGGTTTCACTGATATCCTCTTTGGACGTAATTGTGAAAAAATTTATCGTCTTCGTTTTACCGGGCTGGCCGCTCACCAAGGCAAGGCCTCGGTGATTACACAGCGAGTTAATCAAAGAAGATTTGCCCACATTGGAGCGCCCCAAGAAGGCCACTTCCACCGTATCCCCTTCCGGATATTGGTCGGGGCGTACGGCAGAAGCCACATATTTGGACGCAATAATACGAGGTCCTTGCGGCTCTTTACGGGTATATACAGGTTTTGGTTGTCTTGGTGTGTTTTTCTTCTGCTTCATCATTTTACAAATGCTCTTGCTAACACTTCATCCATTGTTTTTACCGGCGTAATTTTAAGGCCTTCAATAACAGATGTCGGCATCTCTTCAAGGTCCTTAATATTGCCTTGCGGAATCAATACTTCTTTAATACCGTAGCGTAAAGCTGCCAGTAATTTTTCTTTCAAACCGCCAATCGGCAAGACGCGACCGCGCAAAGTAATTTCGCCGGTCATAGCTAAATCGGAACGAACTTTACGGTTTGTTAAAGCCGATACAATAGCCAATGTCATGGTAATACCGGCCGACGGACCGTCTTTAGGGGTGGCCCCTTCCGGTAAATGTACATGTAAATCCATAGTTTTATGGAAGTCTGCCGGAATATCTAACTCCTTAGCATTATGACGAATGTAGGATAAGGCGGCTTGACCGGATTCCTGCATGACTTTGCCGAGGCTGCCGGTTAAGGACAACTTGCCGCTGCCGGGCATCGTAGTCGCTTCACAAGGAAGTACTACACCGCCCACGGATGTCCAAGCAAGGCCGCAAACGAGACCTACTTGAGCATTCTTCTCCCGTTCCTGTTCCAAATAGATTGGCGCACCCAAATAGTTGGACAAGTTTTTAACAGTTACACGCGGCGTTGCTTCCGAACCGTTGATAATTTCAAAAGCCAATTTGCGGAAAATCTTGGCAATCGTTTTTTCCAAAGTACGAACACCGGCTTCGCGAGTATATTCGGAAATTACTTTACGAAGTACCGCATCGGATAATTTCACATTATGACCGCTTAAACCGTTTTTCTTAATTTGTTTCGGTACCAAATAACGTTTAGCGATTTCCAATTTTTCATCTTCCATGTAGCTGGATAATTCAATCACTTCCATGCGGTCCATCAAAGGTGCCGGAATATTGCCCGGTACATTGGCCGTCGTAATCCAGAATACATCGGAGAAGTCAAACGGAATTTCAATAAAATGATCGCTGAACGTCTTGTTCTGCTCAGGATCGAGCACTTCCAATAATGCGGACGAAGGATCGCCTTTGTAGTCGGATGCCAATTTATCAATTTCATCCAACAAGAATACAGGATTTCTTGTACCGGCATTCTTAAGGCCCTGAATCATACGGCCCGGTAACGCGCCGATGTAGGTACGACGATGACCGCGGATTTCCGCTTCGTCACGAACGCCGCCTAAGGAAGCGCGGATAAATTTACGATTCATAGCTTTAGCAATAGATGTAGCCAAGGATGTTTTACCAACTCCCGGAGGTCCTACCAAGCAAAGAATAGAGCCACTCAAGGAATCGGATAATTTACGAACCGCCAAGAATTCCAAGATACGTTCCTTGACCTTTTTGAGGCCATAGTGATCATGGTCTAAAATTTTAGCCGCTTCGCCGATATCGAGACGGTCTTCGCTTACTTTATCCCAAGGTAGGGACAATACCCAATCGAGGTAATTGCGCAAAATATTCGCTTCCGGCATCATGGATGGCATGCGGCTGTAACGACTGATTTCTTTTTCAATACGTTCACGCACTTCGTCGGACACATTGATTTTCTTAAGCTGTTCACGCAATTCTTCCGCTTCTTCATCAGGATCGGATTTATCACCCAATTCATTGTGAATTACGCGGATTTTTTCACGCAAGAAATATTCTTTCTGCGCTTTTTCCATCTGTTGACGCACTTGGTTATTAATGGAGTTTTCCAAATCAGAGATTTGAAGTTCCATATTTAAGGCGCCTACAACCATATTTAAACGACGTAACACATTGAGTTCGCTCAAAAAGCTTTGACGCGTAACGAGTTCCGTCTGTAAGAATTGTACAATTTGGTCAGCCGTTTCGGATGCGTCGGTGCGCTCCATAACACGACGAATTTCATCTTCCGTAACAAGTTTGGTTTCTTCGGCCCATTTCAAGAAATTGGACTGAGCCAGACGACGATAAGCTTCAATTTCTACATGATCGTCATACTGGGAAACCAATGTTTCCATAGTGGCGCGATAATATACGCCACTTTCATCTATATCAACCACTTTAGCGCGGGCAATACCTTCAACTAAAATGCGAACCAAGCCCCCCGGCAAGCGTAGCATTTGTTTGATTTTGACGATGGTCCCTACTTCGGCAATATCCTTTTGTGTCGGGTTCTCCACTTCGTCATCTAATTGAGCGGATACGGCGAGCAAACGCTCATTAGCCATGGCTTCTTCAACGGCCCGAATGGATTTGTCACGACCGATGTCCAGTCGAACTTCTACTTTTGGGAACACTACCATACCGCGTAACGGTACTAAAGGCAGCGAAAAATTCGTCTCACTCATATAGGCTCCTTTTCAAGTTTATATTTACAAAAAGAAACTCATTCCAAAGGAAATGAGTTTCTTAGACTTACAATTAATTCATGCCCTTTACGGCAGACTCATTCTTGAGTATAGGTTCAGCTGTGCCTTTCACAGCATCACGGGTAATGATACAATCGGTAACACCCTTTTGCGAAGGAATATCATACATAACTTGCTTCATTACTTTCTCAATGATGGATCGTAATCCACGAGCTCCCGTATTACGCTTCATTGCTTCAGCCGCAATTTCCTCTAAAGCATCTTTCTCAAACGTTAAGGATACATCTTCCAAAGAGAGCATCTTTTCGTATTGTTTCGTTAATGCATTGCGAGGCTCTGTTAAAATGCGAATTAAGCCTTCCTTATCTAAAGGATCGAGCGTTACCATAACAGGCAAACGTCCGATAAATTCAGGAATCAGACCAAATTTCTGCAAATCTTCCGGAACAACTTCCTTCAAAATAGCAGATACGTCTTTTTCTTCCTGTTTTTGAATATCGGCACCAAATCCTAATGTCTTCTTAGCCGTGCGTTTAGAAATAACCTTTTCCAGGCCATCAAATGCACCGCCGCAAATGAACAATATATTCGTGGTGTCAATTTGGATTAATTCCTGGTGCGGATGTTTACGCCCACCTTGCGGTGGCACAGATGCAACCGTACCTTCCAATATTTTTAGCAATGCCTGCTGCACACCTTCACCGGATACATCGCGGGTGATGGACGGATTTTCAGATTTACGAGCAATCTTGTCAATCTCATCGATATACACAATGCCGCGCTCTGCTTTGGCCACATCATAATCAGCGGCCTGAATGAGTTTGAGCAAAATGTTCTCTACATCTTCACCTACATAACCGGCTTCGGTTAAGCTGGTAGCGTCAGCAATGGCAAACGGAACTTCCAGCATTTTTGCCAAAGTCTGTGCCAATAACGTCTTACCGCTACCGGTTGGTCCGATAAACAACACGTTGGCTTTCTGTAATTCTACATCATCCACGGTATTATTTACCTGCAACCGTTTATAGTGATTATAAACAGCAACGGCCAAGGAGACTTTAGCAGCCTCCTGACCAATTACATATTCATCCAAATAAGCCTTAATTTCATGAGGCGTAGGTACATGCTTTAATGAAAACCCTGCTTCATCACTATGACCAAGTTCCTCATCAATAATATTCTGACAAACTTCTACGCATTCGTCACAAATATATACATTAGGACCTGCCACTAATTTACGAACTTCGTCGCCGGTGCGCCCGCAGAAGCTACAACGCAACGTTTCTTTTTCGTCTTTTTTCAAGCTGAGTCCTCCTAATTACTTGTCTGTTGCTACAGGACGAGTCAATACCTCATCAATTAAACCGTATTTCACAGCATCTTCGGCACTCATGAAGTTGTCGCGATCCGTATCACGGGCGATAACATCAATCGGCTGCCCACTGTGAGATGCCAATAAGCCATTCAATTCTTCACGCATACGCAAAATTTCACGAGCATGAATTTCAATTTCAGAAGCCTGACCTTGTACGCCGCCAAGCGGTTGGTGAATCATCACGCGGGCATGTGGCAATGCATAACGCTTAGCTTTAGCACCGGCTGTCAATAATACAGCACCCATGCTGGCTGCGGAACCTACACAAATGGTAGATACATCCGGCTTAATATACTGCATTGTATCATAAATCGCCATGCCGGCAGTTACTACACCACCGGGGCTGTTAATGTACAAATGAATGTCTTTATCAGGGTCTTCCGCTTCCAAGAACAGTAATTGTGCAATGACAAGGTTAGCCACATCATCATTGATAGGGCCGCCCAAGAAGACAATTCTGTCTTTTAACAAGCGAGAATAAATATCATAGGAACGTTCGCCACGTCCGCTTTGTTCTACAACGATTGGTACATACATAAAATTTTACCTCATGGGTCCATGTACCTATATAGCCCGTGGATTATTTTTCCTCGGATTCTGCGCCTTTAGCCTGTTCGAGGATCAGCTGATCCTCAATCCCCTCGCGGAGAAATTTCGCCTGCCGCGCCATTCGCGCGCCGGAAGCCTGCAGGGCCATGCCGACGAACACCAGAATGAAGATGATCCAGAAGCCGATGTTCAGGCTATGGTGAAAATCCGGCAGCGGCGAGTTGTACCAGAAAAAGTTCAGGAACGGCGTGTTAAAGCGCATCATCTCAATCATCACGTGCGCAAAATCCATCATTACCGCATCAATGCCGGGTTTCTTTTCACTGTGCTCATACATAAATTTGAGCACAGAAATCAGCGTCGACAGCACGGCGGGAATAAAGATAACCCATCCTAAAATGCGTTTGATAACCGCTATGCGTCCAGCTTGTTGGTACGTCATGAGTTCCCCTTGTTAAAGACGCGTTGGTGGTTCGCCTGCTGCCTGTTGCGTGGCGCTGGCTTCCCTCGCTCCCCCGAGTATGTCGGGTATAAGTCTATCTGCCACGGCGAATTTCGCCCAATAATGCGCGGTATGATATACCATGATTGCCGATTCGTTTATCTGATTACGCAACAGGAGAAGGACATATGTCAGCGAAGCGCCGCATTGAGGCCGCGATATTTGATATGGACGGGTTGCTGATTGACTCGGAGCCGCTCTGGGATCAGGCGGAGGTCGAGGTCATGGAGAGCCTGGGAGTGGATACCCGTCGCCGCGATGAACTGCCCGACCTGCTCGGTCTGCGAATCGACCTGGTGGTGGATCTGTGGTACGCGCAGCAGCCGTGGCACGGCGTAGACCGGGCGGAAGCTACCGCGCGCATTATTCGTCGCGCCATTGAGCTGGTGGAAGCCTCAC
>OGFC01000633.1_pt1 | contig 30001 bp, 19 predicted proteins | sample 1570841 | NCBI WGS metagenome assembly OGFC01 (sample SAMEA2582137, study PRJEB24529) | metagenome | biome: Human gut stool | place: China | collected 2011 | reverse complement strand
AACAGTTCCTACGCCTTCTTTATTTTTATAACCATCCACTCCGGGAACTGATGGAGCCTAAATATATATAGCCGATGAAGTAAGAAAGAAAAGACTACAACAAGGTTTAATTTCACTAGTATTAAAATCAAACAATTTGAAAACAATGAAGAAAAATATACTCACATTGTTTGCCGTAATTATAGGATTAACGGCAAATATAGGGTTGCTCCATGCAGAAACAGATAATTGGAGTACCCATGCGGAAGAAGTAACGCCAAGCGGCGATACATATACTATTACTTCCGCCGGACAACTAGCCTGGATAGCCAGCCAGGTGAATGGAGAGTCCGGTAATAGCTTCGAGGGAAAAACAATCATTTTGAATAATGATATTGATTTGGCCGCTCACGAATGGACACCGATAGGTAATTCTTTCGAAAAAGGTTTCAAAGGAACATTCGATGGAAATGGTAAAACTATATCCAATATGAAGATATCGATTACTTCAAATAATGAACAAGAAAAAGTAATCGGAGGATTATTCGGTTATATATTGAATGATGCAGTTGTTAAGAATGTAACTATTGCAGGTACATCTTCAATCGAACTTAGTGGTAATAAAGAGGCCTTTGCCGGAGGTATTGTCGCTTTAGCCCAGGGAATCACTCAGGAGAATAAAAAGGCTGCTTTTGCAGGAACAATTGAGAATTGCCATTCCGCTGCTTCCATTTCCGTTAGTATTTCACCAACAACGGCGAATGCTAAAGGTTCTGAAAATTCGGCAGTTGCCGGAGGTATTGCCGGGGAAGTGTACGCCGGAGGGAAAAAATCAAGTGACTCGGATTATCCTGGTGTTATTAATTGTTCTTCTTCCGGAAATATGACTTCTACCTGTACCACTACACAAACTACCAATGGAGTATTATCCGGTGGTATTCTCGGACGTGCAGAATCGGTAAAAGTACAGAACTGCTATTCTACCGGAAATATGACATCTACCGGAGGTCAAACACCTTATACGGGTGGTATTGTAGGACATGTTTCCTATGAAGTTCAGATATTGGATTGCTACTCTACGGGTACTATTACATCCTCTTCCAACCGCACTGAAGAGGCATGGGGTATAGCAGGAGGTATTAGTGGCACTATATCACAGAACTCTGTCGTTAAAAACTGTTATGCAACCGGTGATATTTCGGTTTCTTTGCCCAACACAACCAACGTTGGTAGTGAAGTATGGGCAGGAGGAATTGTTGGATATGGTATAAATAAAGCAGGTTCAAAAATAGAGAATTGTGCCGCTTTGAATGGAACTATTTCTGTTTCAGGAAATAATTCTTTTTCTAAGAAAGCCGTGCACCGTATCTTCGGAAAGAATGAAGGACAAACAACTCTCTCAGGAAATTATGCTTATGTAGGAATAGAACTTTCCATAGACAGCCAATCTACTATCGTAACAGCCGAGGGTATAGACAAAGAAGACGGTACAATCCTGGTCAGTTTCGACCTGCCGACTCTTTTCGACTCAAATAAAGGATGGACGTTAAGCGAGACAACACTTCCGACATTGACTGATTGCGGAACGGCAGTACAAACCGGCAAACCGCAATCGGATTACTTTATACCGGCCAGCGAGTTGAAAACATTGCTTTCACGGGAAAGTGTGACTGCTATTTCATTGAAGGATGGTGTAACCTATGATTTCTCAGATGAATCTTTAAATATCAATAAAGCAGTTACAATAACTTCCAATGTTTACAATAAAGCAATCATCAAGGGAAATATCTGTATTGAAGCAGAGGATGTCGCTCTGAACAATCTGAAAATTGAGACTGTAAGCACCGGTACAAAATACTGGCAAAAGAACGCAGTAAGCGTAATCGGAAAAAAAGTAACGATCACGACCTGTGATTTCGTAGGAAGCATACAGGCCGGACATGCCGAAGAGTGGGTAGTTAACGGCATTGTCCTGTTTCCTACCGCAACAGCACCCGAATATAAGCTAACCGGTAATACTTTCACGATGTTCAAAGGGACAACATCGGATAAGAAATGGACTGCTACAGCTATTATCATGGCTGACGGGTATACATTAGATAAAAAAGAAAATGGTCAAGTTGTTCTACCTGCTGTTAGCAACTTTAACGAAACGGCTATTGCCAGCGCAAACACTTACACCGATTGCTTTGCCGATTATATCCATATGACGAACAGTAAATATGTATATAGCCATACCCAAAGTGCCGATGGTGTTGCCGATGCATGGCTTTCGATGGATAAAGGGACGATCGATGCTTCGGCAGTAACTAATGAAGCTGTCTTGACAGCGTTGAACGCTACTGAAAAACCGACTCTTACCGGCAAAGCGATTGCAATAAAATGTAGCGATGCCTGGTTGGTGACGAATGAAAGCCTGGCAGGAAACGACCTTCCGGTATTGGTTATCACAAAAGCGGAAGGTGGTGATTATAAAGCAGTGAAGAAGACGTACGCTCCGACAATCGACAACTCTAAGCTGACTGCTTCTACCATCGAAGCCGGACAGACGCTTTCCGCTTCTGTTCTGAGCGGAGGTAAAGCAACGGCAGATGGAAAAGAGATTGCCGGAACTTTTGCCTGGGAAGACCCGAAAACTGTTGCTGCCGAAGGTGAGCAAACTTATTCGGTGGTCTTTACTCCTAATGACTTGTCTGGTTATTCTCCGGCAAAGACTTCTTATACTTTCTCCGGTAAGAATGCAATTAAGCAATATTATACAGTTACTACCGGTAAATGTGAGAACGGTAGTGTGGAAATAAAAGAGGCGAATGCAGCCAACCGTTATCTGAAAGGTAGTACATTGACTCTCGTTTATCATCCGGATGTAAATTATAAAACGAAAGCCGGTGCTGAAACAACCCTGAATGTTACTGAAGACAAAGTGGTTACTACTACCTTTGAAGCGATTATGCATACGGTTACGATTGCAGCCGGTGCCAACGGTAGTGTATCAGTGAATGGGACAGCTTATACCGGAAGTTCGAATACTATTTCCGTACCACAAGGCTCCGAACTGGCCGTACAGGTGATACCGGCTACCGATTATATCGGTTCACTGACTTGCTCTGACAGCAAAGTGATAAGCAATGGCGTTGTTACGGTAGACAAACCTTTTACGATTACTGGATCATTTACGGAAAAGCCAGCAGATGAGTTTGTCGTATCGGTTCCTGCTGTTCAGAATGGTAAGATCCTGTTGTATGATAAGGATGGTAATGCGATCAATGCTGGTTCATCGGTTGAAACAGGTACGGTAGTCAGTGTGCTGGCTGTTCCTGATCTGGGATATAAGCTGACAAGTGATGGTATAAAGAATAATGGCTCTTCTATTACAGGAGGCAAAATAACAGTATCTACTGCTGCTTCTATCACGGCTGCTTTCGAAAAACAAACATTTGTTGTGTCAACAGAAGAGAATACGAATGCGACTATCACGATCAGCGGTACAGGTTCTGAGAGTTTGGATATGGTTCCATATGGTACAACACTTACAGCCAGCGTTGCGCCAGCCGCCGGTTACAAACTGCTTTCTTTAGTCGTTAACGGCAAGGAGATAGCTAACGGTGGAAGCTTTACTGTAACAGCTAAGACAGAAGTTAAAGCCGTTATGCGTCAATTAGCAACGATCGTTATCGATAAGACACCGCAAACATTTGTTTACGATGGCAATAAGAAAGAATTCGTTGTAAAGACAATTCCGGCAGGTATCGGTGGATTTACTGTGACGTATGATGCCACTCCTCAAGAGGTAGACAACCATATCAAAAAGGCATATAAAGTTATCATTACCCGTGATGCTGATGAGGTATATGCAGCAGTGTCGCAGGAAATTATAGGCGGACTTGTTATTCTGGCAGCCGATATGAAAGGGGTTGCTATACCAACTGCTAATAAAGGCACTATTAATACAACAACTGATTTAGGAGGTTATGCATGGGATGGTGAAGTAGGAGATGAACCTATCCACGATGCAATCTTTACCCCGACAAGTGGAAACTACAAAAAGTCAACATTCTCTATTCTGACAGGTAAAGGTATGACTCCGGAAGTAGTAACTCTTGACTGGGGTGGTTTACAAACCCGTAGTAACACAACTCCGAATGTAACATTCTCAGTAAATGGCGGTTCTTTAGCTGCCCTGAATGGTAGCACTGCGCTTTCTCAAGATGGAACATTGTATGCAGGACAAAAGATCCTTTTGGTAGCTACCCCGGATGCTACACATGCTGCTAAAGTAACCTGGTCTGTTGATGGTGGTGGGACTATCGTCTCAACAGATACGGAAGCAACGCTGACTTTGGCAAAGGGGAGCATTACTGTTTCTGCTACTTTTGCCGAGATGTCTTCTCCTAAATTCCCTGGATTGGAAGGTTTAGACAACGCTGTTTATGACGGAACGATTTATGGAACCGGAACTCCTGCAATTAAAAGTGGTGCAGATGGAATAACAGATAACTGGTCAATAACCTTCAAACAAGGTGATGTTGCCACTTCAACTCCGATCAATGCCGGCACATACGATATTTATGTAAGCCGTCCGGCAGATAATCTTTATAGTGCAGTGATCGATCAGAAGGTCGGTTCCTTCACGATTGCTCAAAAACAGGTTACAGCCAGTGTTACTGCTGCAACTTCAGTCTTGAAAGGACAATCTTTAGCACAGTCCGTTCTTTCCGGTACGGCTGATGTAGACGGTTCGTTCGTATGGATCGACCCGACTGTTCTGATGACAACGACAGGCAATCAGAAAGCTAAATTCGTTCCAGCCAATGCCAATTATAAGGAAAGCGGAGAGTTGACTACGAAGGTAACAGTCAACGAAGCTACCGGCGTAACCCTGCGTACCTTGAATGTCAATATAACAAATCCGGAAAAGGGAACTGTTACTATGACGTTGAATGGCAGTGAGGTTGTGGCTGGTGCCAGTGTTACTAAAGATGATAAACTGATTGTTACCTATGTTGCGACAGCTGCTGATTATAAGGCATCGGCAACCATTGGCGGAAGTGATTACAAGAGCGGGGCAGAATATATAGTACCCGAAAGTGGTAATGTGGAAGTTGCTGTCTCCTTTGTTTTTAATAACCCCAATCCCGGCACTGACCCTGATCCCGATCCTTCGACAGTAGATGTAACAGGTATTACTCTGGAGCCGACCAGCAAAACATTGGCCGTAAATGAAACGTTAGCCCTGAAGGCAACTGTTGCTCCTGCTGATGCAACAGATACAGGAGTTAGTTGGAGTAGCAGTGCCCCGGATATTGTTTCCGTAGATACAAAAGGAAATGTAAAAGCTCTGAAAGCCGGAACTGCAACAATTACGGCAACAACCAATGACGGTGGTTTCACTGCTACCTGCAAGATTTCCGTATCTGTTCCGACAGGAATCGAAGATATCCTGAGCGGAACCCGCGTATATGCACAGGATGGTTCTATCGTTCTGGAACCCGCGATGACTATACAGGTACTTGTTTCCGATATGACCGGTCGTGTGATCTGGCAGGGTAAACTGTCTGAAAAGAAACAGATGGCTGTTTCGGCAGGCGTTTATATTGTCAGATTAAGTAACGCTAACGGAGTACAAACACAAAAGGTTATCGTTCAGTAACGGTTTTTCGCTCCTTCCGAAAGGAAGCTGATTAATATGAAAGGCTGTATCAAAAGGACTTTGGTTCCGATGATACAGCCTTTTTCTTGATATTTAGTTTTTTTGTGATGCGGTAATCTGTTAGCTGATCTTTTTTGTATCTGTATGCTTTATATCCGGATAGATATATTTTATGAGGAATGACGGTTGATTTTTGTATCTTTGTTGGGACAGATCAAACTGTTTTATATAAAACAATACAATATTATGGATATGATAAATTTTGACGGTCTATTGATTGGGATCGCTACTTTTCTGATAATCGGGTTGTTCCATCCGGTAGTTGTGAAGGCTGAATATTATTGGGGAACCAAATGTTGGTGGATTTTCCTTATTCTGGGGATTGCAGGAACGGTAGCCTCTTTACTGATCGAGAGCGTTTTTGTCTCGGCGATCTGCGGTGTATTTGCCTTTTCTTCGTTCTGGACGATCAAAGAAGTGTTTGAACAGGAAGAACGCGTGCTGAAAGGTTGGTTCCCGAAAAATCCGAAAAGACAATATCCGGAAAAATAATTGTATCTTTGTAGCTGTAATTAAATAGTACAGCTATGAAGAAGAAAAAGAAAGTCTCTCCGCTGGATGAGTACATCAAGGCCAACCGTAAAGGTAGCCGCGAAGCGGAAATCGAGAATCACGGACGTCCGGTAAGTCATAACCGGGTGCATGTATCGAAAAAAGTTTACAACCGTAAAAGAGATAAGGCAGATGCCCAGGGGCGTCTGCCTTATGTGATTCTTATGGGTTGTGAATTGACCGTTATTGTGCTTTCTGATAAAGCCCTTCGCGGGATAGCTGATGATCCAGGTTGGCAACGCCCAGGCCGACAATAGCCATGACGGTAGCGGCATGTTCCTGATATTCCGGAATACTCTTGGTGTACAGGTCACGTTCGGTATGCCAGATCTCGTCGTAACTGAAGTTATACCCTTTTATATCCTTTTCCATAAAGCCGATAGTCGGTACACCTTCAATAGCGAAAACGGAAGCATCCGTGCCACCCGGTGTTTTGGGTTGACGGCGGGGAGCGGATTCCTTCACTTCAAACGGATATTCAGGATTGACCTTTTGGATAGGGGCACAAATCTTAACGAAATCATCATACATTGCTTTCGGTACGCTGATACCCACCGGAGGCGTTGGGCCGCCGTCGCGGTTAAAGAGGTTGGCTATCTTATCCAGTTTCTTCGGATTACCTTTCACCCAGGCTGTTGCTCCGAGCAAACCAAATTCCTCACCGGCAAAGGCACAGAATAACATGGTACGCTTGGGCTTGGCTCCGGAGGTGGCGATCAGACGGGCAGCTTCCATAACGGGAGTAATGCCTGAGCCGTCATCGACTCCGCCGGTGCCGACATCGAAAGAGTCGAGGTGCCCGCTAAGCATAACGTATTCGCCGGGATATTTGCTTCCTTTGATAGAACCGATTACATTATAATATTTCACCGGGCCCATGCGGAAATGGTTACGTATATCGAATTCAAGCATGAAGGAACGACGCTCTTTTACCATCTGTTTGATGGTGGCGTACTGATGTTCATCCAGTTTGATGTCGGGTACGGTTGGTAATGTCTCGATTGTCATATCCGGATTGAATACGACGCTTTTGTCGTAGAGTGCACGCAGTGGTACAGGGGCGGACTGGATGAAACCCAGCACGCCGGCTTCGCACATTTCTTTATAGAACAGGGCCGGGATATCTTCTTTTAACGGTAGCAGGGGATTGTTTGTCTTGTTTTCCCAGTTACCCGTCATGATCTCACGGTTCTTTTGGGCTGTTTCGTTGTTTTCGGCAATGATGCCTTTACGAATAGAGTCGCCAGCAGCGGAGCGGTCGATCGGCCATCCTACATTCGTTCCGTTCACCAAGACCCAGGCACCTTTAAGCTGGCCTTTGATGCGGTCGAACTCATCTTGTGTGCGGGGTTCCAGCAGTACATGTCCCCGTTGCAGGCCTTTTGTGCCGGAAGTGTAGGAAGGGGTGACGAAGTGCAGTTCCATTCCCTGTTCTCCGAGTAGCTTACCGAACCACGGGCCGCGGTTGAAACCAACCGGAAGTGTTCCGGCTTCCTGCAATTCAACTTCCAGTCCCCATTCTTTGAACTTGGAGGCTACCCATTCCGTTGCGTTATCATACGCATCGGAGCCGATAGGACGGCCACCGAAACGGTTGGTCAGGATATCCAGATGGTTCATTACACGATTATCGGTACGTCCGGTCTCAATGATTTTGTTTACAGCGGCATCCTGTGCCGGCAGCGAGGATACGGCCATACAGGCCACAGCTGCAAAAAGAAGTATAGTCCTTTTCATACAAGTGTTTGTTTAAGTCTTGCAAATTAATGGATAAAAATAATGCGCACCAAATGAAAAGCAAGAAATAATAATATAATCGTTACAGTTTTGTAAAAGTATAATCAAAATAAATAAATACCTTTGTGACAAAATCGGGAGCGTGTGAAATCTATCTGCAATGCCATAGCAAAATATCTGCTGGTAGTTCTCTTTGTGAGCTACTATGTAGGGGGCACTGCGTTCACTCATACTCATTATTTCCCGACCTATTCGATTACCCACTCCCATCCGTTCCTGCCGGGTGCGGACGGATTGCCGCATCACTCACATAGTTCGTCCGCTTTCAATACGATACAGGACCTGGACGATCTGCTGGTGGAAGCGGCCGCCTTCTTCTTTGCATTGGCGACAGCCTGGGTACTTCTCTCCGTGTTTATTCAGGAACACCGGTATATAACCCCTGTACGTCTCGTACGCAATCTCAGTCTGCGTGCCCCGCCTTTGTATTAAATAATCTATTCGTAACGAAAACAGAATTATTTAATACAATATAACAACAATATGAAACAATTACTTATGCTATTGCTTCCGGCAATGGTATTATGTTCCTGCAACTCAAACAAGCAGGACGATGAGGTTGCTATTGCCGTAACTTTGCGGGGCGACACGATACAAATAGGGGATAAATCGCCGATCTTATCCCGGTTGAAAACAGACGTAGTGAAAAAGGAAGCTTACCGTCCGGAGTTTACCACCTCGGGGGTAGTCAGGGCTATTCCTTCTGATTATGCGGAGATCGCTTCTCCGTTTGCCGGGCGTATCTCCAAATCGTTCGTGCGGTTGGGACAGAAGGTGATGCCGGGTAGTCCGGTCTTTGAGATCAGTTCCCCTTCCTTCTTTGAGACGGGGAAAGGTTATTACCAGGCTAAGCAGGAGATGGAGCTGGCTTTGAAAAGCCTGAAACGCGAAAAAGACCTGTTGCTGAACAAAGTCGGTGTACAGAAAGAGTTGGAAGAAGCCGAAGTGAATTACGAACTGAAGAAGAAGGATTACGAGAACGCTGTCGCCGCCTTGAAAGTATTTCAGATCGATCCCGAGGAACTGGTACTGGGTCAGCCGTTGATTGTCCGTTCGCCGATAGCCGGGGAGATAGTGACCGACCGTATCGTGATCGGCCAGTATATCCGCGAGGATGCCGAGCCGGTAGCCGTTATCGCTAATCTCGACAAGGTGTGGGTCGCCGCCCATGTAAAGGAAAAGGATATGGGAATGATCCAGTCGCTGGATAGTGTGGAGATACGCCTGGTGGCTATGCCCGACCGGCCCCTTCCCGGAAAGATTTACCATATCAGCGAGATGCTGGACGAAGATACCCGTTCGGTGGAAGTGCTGATCGAATGCAATAATAGCGAGCACCTGATGAAACCGGCCATGTACGGAACCGTCCGGTTGTGCGACCGTAGTGCTGAAATGATCCGTATCCCGGACTCTGCGATCCTTCAGGAAGAAGAGAGTGCTTACGTGCTGGTGTCGTTGGGTAACAATGGCTACCGGAAACAAAAGGTATCGACTTCCGTCAGCGAAGGTGGTAAGACGGTAATCCTTTCCGGCCTTACTCCCGGCGATACGATCGTGACTATCGGAGCGTTTTATTTACTTGATGCCCGGTAAACGCTATGAAAAAGATAATTTATACTGCGATACATCGGCGGGGACTGATGTTCGTGCTATTCCTGTTTCTTGCCGTTGTAGGATACTATTCATGGACGAAACTGGCGATCGACGCTTATCCGGATATCGCCGATACTACCGTACAGGTCGTAACGCAAGTGCCCGGCCTGGCAGCAGAGGAGATTGAGCAACAGATAAGCATCCCTATCGAAAGGGCGATGAACGGTATGCCGGGACTGAACGTGATGCGAAGCAAAAATACTTTCGGCCTTTCGACAGTCGTATTGGTTTTCGATGACGGAATCGACGATTATTGGGCTCGCCAGCGGGTACAGGAACGTCTGGTGGACGTAGAATTGCCTTATGATGCCGTGCCGGGACTTAACCCGTTGACTTCGCCTACCGGTGAGATCTTCCGTTATGTACTGGAAAGCGACCAACTCGATATACGTGAACTGACCGACCTGCATAAATGGGTGGTCATTCCCCGTCTGAAGCAGGTAACAGGCGTTGCCGATGTCAGCAACTTCGGCGGTATCACCACCCAATACCAGATAGAGGTGAACCCGCATAAGATGGAACAATATAACGTTACATTGGGCGATATCACCGAGAAGATCGAAAAGAACAATGTAAACGCCGGCGGCAGTATGTTGAGCCGTGGCGACCTGAGTTATGTGATTCGCGGTATCGGCCTTGTGAAAGACCTGAAGGATCTGGGACGCATCGTTATCAAGACCGAGAATGGCATACCTGTCTACCTCGACGATCTGGGGACGCTGAAATACGGTAACCTGGAACGGAAAGGCGTATTGGGCTTCTTCGACGGTGTGCGCGACTATTCCGACGGCGTGGAAGGTATCGTGCAGATGCTGCGCGGGGAGAACCCTTCGCAGGTGCTCGAAGGGGTACACCGGGCGGTAGACGAACTGAATAATGAGACGTTACCCAAAGGAACCCATCTGCATGTCTTTATGGATCGTACCAATCTGGTGGATACTACTTTGCATACCGTTTCCCACACCCTGTTCGAAGGAATGGTGCTGGTCGTGCTGGTGCTGATCCTGTTCCTGGGCAACTGGCGTGGTGCATTGCTGGTGGCGCTCACCATTCCGTTATCCCTGTTGATTGCTTTTATCCTGATGCAACTGACCGATATTCCGGCTAACCTGCTTTCGCTGGGAGCGATCGACTTTGGTATTCTGGTAGACGGGGCGATCGTGATGATGGAAACTGTCCTTAAGAAGCGCGAACGGCATCCGGACGAGTTGCTGACCGAAGAGTCCATCCTGCGGCGTACAACCGAAGTGGCTCGCCCGATCTTCTTCTCTACCTTAATTATTATCACTGCCTATCTTCCCTTGTTCGCTTTCGAGCATATCGAGAAGAAGCTATTTACCCCGATGGCTTATACCGTAGGTTATGCCTTGCTGGGTGCTCTGGCCGTTGCCTTGTTCCTGATTCCGGGGTTGGCTTTCTATGCCTACCGCAAGCCGCGCAAGATTTATCACAACCGCTGGCTGGAGAAGTTGGGGGATATCTACCATAAACAGATCATTGCTCTGTTGGACAAACCTAAGCGTGTGTTGATGCCGTTGCTTGTGATCCTGGTGGCTGCCGGTGTGCTGAGTTATACGGTAGGAAAAGACTTCCTGCCGCCGCTCGACGAGGGAGCGATCTGGATACAGGTGCAGTTGCCGCCGGGTATCTCCATAGAGAAGTCGAAGGAGATGGGAGCCGAGCTGCGTAAAGCAGTGAAACAGTTTGAAGAAGTCTCCTATGTAATGACCCAGGTCGGGCGTGACGATGAGGGAGCTGAAGCTTTCTCCCTTTCCCATATCGAATGCGGAGTTGGTTTGAAACCTTACGATACTTGGAAGTTCGGTAAGACAAAAGCCGACCTGATCGAGGAAATGTCGGAAAAGCTTTCGGCTATGCCGGGTTATACCGTCAGTTTCTCGCAGCCGATCATCGACATGGTAATGGATCAGATAGCCGGTGCACACAGCGACCTGGCCATAAAGGTATATGGCGATGATATCACCGATACCCGCCATATCGCCGATAAGGTGGTGAATGTGTTGCGTACGATCCCCGGAGCTGCCGATGTCGCTATCGACCAGGAACCGCCACTTCCGCAGTTGCAGATCATCGCCGACCGCGACCGTATCGCGCAGTATGGCCTTAACTTCTCCGATGTAGCCGATATGATCGAGTTGGCAATCGGTGGAAAGGCGATCTCGCAGATCTTTGTCGGAAGTAAAAGTTATGATGTGATCTGCCGTTTCGACGACGCCAGCCGTAACTCGCCCGAAAGTATCGGTAACCTGTTGCTTACGAATGGGGCAGGAGCAAAGATACCCCTCTCGCAGGTGGCAGAGGTGAAGATGACGACCGGAGCCAGTACCATCTCCCGCGAGATGAACAGGCGCCATCTGACCATCCATATCAACCTGCGCGGCGTAGACCTGACTGAGTTTCTGAATAAGGCCAACCGGCTGATCGATAAGGAAGTGAACTATAACCATGATACCGTTCACCTGCAATGGGCGGGACAGTTCGAGAACCAGCACCGTGCCTATAACCGTCTGGCGGCAGTGGTTCCCCTGGCGTTGGGTATTATGTTGCTGCTGTTGTTTGCCGCCTGTGGTAAATTCCGTCAGGCTGCCTTGATGATGTGTGTCGTTCCGTTGGCTCTTTTCGGTGGTATGCTGGCCTTGAATGTCCGGGGTATGACGCTGAATGTGTCTTCTGCCGTCGGCTTTATAGCCTTGATCGGTGTGGCGATCCAGAACGGGGTGATCATGATCTCGCATATTAATAACCTGCGCAGTCGTGACCGCGGTTTCAAACAGTCTATCATAACAGGAGCGAAACACCGTTTCCGCCCGATCCTGATGACGGCAACGGTGGCCGTGCTCGGTTTGCTGCCGGCCTCTTTGAGTACGGGTATCGGTTCCGATGTACAGCGTCCGCTGGCAACCGTCATTGTGTATGGCTTGCTGTTTGCGACTGTTATTACCCTCTATGTGCTTCCTGCCTTGTATTATCTGGTGGAAAAGCATTACCAGGATGAAGAGGTGGTATCTCCTGAAGCAAAAGATTAGAAAGTATAGATAAAAAGAATAGAAGATATGCGACAATATATTACAATGTGCCTGCTTTGCGGATGCCTTTCCGCCGGGGCGCAACAAATGATACCTTTATCTTATCGCAGTTATATGCAGAAAGTGACGGAAGGTAACCTGGAATATGCGGCTGAACGCCTGAATGTGGATGTTTCGGATGCCGAAGTGATTGCTTCGAAAGTATTCAACGATCCTAATCTCTCTGTCTCTTATTTCAATAACGAGAACAACAACCTGCAGATGGGAGAAGGGGTGGAAGTGGAGTTGAGCAAGACCTTTTCTTTCGGGAAACGTGGGGCGAATATCGCCCTGGCGCGGAGTGAAAGCGAACTGTCGAAGGCGTTGCTAGCTGATTATTTCCGTAACCTGCGTGCGGATGCAACGATCTCTTATCTGGAAGCGTTGAAACAATATGAATTATATAAGGTAAAGCAGAATGCGTACGATAATATTCGCCAGCTTGCCGAGAGCGACAGTGTCCGTTTCGCGTTGGGAAAGATCATGGAGATCGATGCCATACAAAGCCGATTGGAAGCCGGCATTCTGAAGAATGAACTGTTGCAGGCGGAAACGGATCTGCATAATGCGTTTTCCAACCTGAACCTGCTGACCGGGGCGGTTGCACAGGACACTTTATATGTTCCGGAAGCTTCCCTGCATTTGTCACCCCGTGATTTTGTGCTTGCCGACCTGATTTCTACTGCTTCGGTCAACCGTGCCGACCTGGTGGCTGCGCTGAAGAATAAAGAGGTGGCATCCCGTGCTTTGAAGGTGGCACGTCGGGAACGGAATACGGATGTGGATCTTTCCATCGCTGTCAGTAAGAATGCCCGGGTACATAACGAAGAGGCTCCGGCTCCTCCTTTTACCGGGGTGACGGCGGGGATTGCTGTTCCCCTGAAGTTCTCGAACTTTAATAAGGGAGCCGTTCGTGCTGCCCGTTTCCGTGAGCAACAGGCGGAGACGCAATATCAGCAGGCTTTATTGCAGGTACAAAATGAAGTGATGCAGGCCTACCGCAGTTACCGGTCGCTAACCGAACAGGTCGGCCATTACGAGAAGGGGATGCTCCATGCCGCCCGCGAAGTGATCGATGGGAAAGTGTATAGCTATAACCGTGGCGAAGTTTCCCTGCTGGAAGTGCTGGATGCCCAACGAACGTATGATGATGTACAGGCTCAGTATATAGAAACGCTGTTTAATTACAGTACGGCTCTTGTGGAGTTGGAGAAGAGTGCTGGGGTTTGGGATGTGGAGATGTAGTAATAAAAGCACAGTAAACATCGGAAATAAAGCGATTTTACTGTGCTTTTGTTTATAAATTCCGGGATAGTTTATCCGGGTTTTGCCTGCAATCAAATATGGCAACTATTCTGATATATTTATCCTTTTCCAGGCAATATACTATTTTGTAATTACCTTCAATAAGAGAACGATACTGTAGTCCGTATCGCGTTTTATAGAAGTTGAATATTTCAGTGATTTGTTCTTTTGCGATAGGATCCCATCTTAGTTTTTTCATTTAAGAGAGTCCAGATAGTTATCCATATCTTCCTCTTCTATAAATTTACCGGAGCGGTAATTTACTTCAGATTCGGCAACGACTGATCTAATCTCATCAGCTGTCGGTGCCCAGGGATATGGCTTGCATTTGGGAGTAGCCTTCTTCTGAAATAAAGCTGCTGCATACTTTTCCAGTTTAGTCAACTCTTCTTCATTGGCTGAAAAGATGAGATCAGCCAGACTTTGTTTCCGTAAATTTAATTCCATTGTTGTCATAATTATTTGCTTTAGTTCTTCTTATCTGGCAAAGATAAGATATTAATTCTGAATTATTTTTACATTTGTGGGCTAATAAGAGATACGCGTATGATATTTTACTTTTCAGGAACCGGCAACTCCCGTTGGGTGGCAGATACGCTGGGTATTGCTTTGGGAGAGCCCGTAGTTTCGATTGCGAAGGAGTTAAAAACAGGTAAAAAGGAATTTGTCTGCCCACTCAGGGAAGACGAGAAAGTGCTGTTCGTTTACCCGGTTCACTCCTGGGGGCCGGCTGTTCCTGTTGCCCGCTTTATCTCTCGGCTGAAGCTGACCGGCTACGATCAGCAACCGGTCTACTCCGTCTCCACCTGTGGGGATGAATGTGGCTACACCGCAGATATAATGCGGAAAGCACTGGGGAAAAGAGGTATCACACTGACCGCCAGTTACTCCGTCATTATGCCTAACAACTATATCCTGCTGCCGGGTTTCGATGTGGACAGTAAAGAGGTGGAAGAGCAAAAACTGAAAGAAGCCCCTTCGGCGGTTGCCGCTATTTCCGAAGCTATCCGGGATGGTAAAAACGTTAATTTATACAAGAAAGGAAGCCTGCCCGGACTGAAAAGCTACTGTGTATATCCGCTTTTTACTAACTTTGCGATAGGGAAGAACTCCTTTCGGGTGACAGACGACTGTATCTCTTGTGGCCTGTGCGAACGGGTTTGTCCAACCGGCACGATCACGCTGTCCGATGGGAAGCCTGTCTGGTCGGATACCTGTGTGCAATGTGTTGCCTGCATTCACCGTTGCCCGGTACGCGCCATAGAGTATGGTAAGATAAGCCTGAAGAAAGGGAGATATCATCATCCCGGTATTAAATAAAAAAACAACGTCAAATGAAACAACTGTTAATGATGGTTATGGCCGTATTCCTGTTGGCAAGCTGCCAGGAAACGCCTAAAGGTTATGTGATAAACGGAGTCGTAGAGAATATGCCGGATGGCAAGATCTACCTGAAATCATTCCGTAATAAAATGTTCTTCGATGTAGATACCGCCGAGATCAAGGAAGGTAAGTTTACATTTAAGGGGGAAGTGGATCAGCCTCTCCTGTATGGCCTGGCCACCGAGAATATGAATTATCCGGTGCAGCTCTTTGTTGAGAATACCACTATGGATGTAACGATCGGGAATGACGGTGAGACGATTATCGTGCAGAACTCTCCCGTGAATGCCGTTTTCCAGGAAAATCAGAGCAAAGTATTTGAGAATGGTTTCGATATCGATAGCCTGATCAGCAAATATCCGGACTCTCCGGCTGCGGCTTTCTATCTGTATCGTTATTTCACCTACCAGTTACCGCTGGATCAGTTGAAAGCTACCCGCGCCAAGATATCTCCGGCTTTGGCCGGTTGTCCTTATGTAAAGGATCTGGATGGTATCATCGGCCAGTTGGAGAATGTACAGATCGGTAAGACGGCTCCTGATTTCTCTTTGCCGGACACTGCCGGAGTTGCGGTTGCCCTGGCTGATTTCCGTGGTAAATATGTGTTGCTCGACTTCTGGGCGTCCTGGTGTCCTCCCTGCCGCCGCGAGAATCCGAATGTCGTGAAGGCATTCCAGGACTATAAGGATAAGAATTTCACCATCCTGGGAATCTCCCTCGATAACAATAAGGACAAATGGCTGAAAGCGATTGCCGACGACCAGCTGACCTGGACACATGTATCCGACCTGAAGTACTGGGACTCTGAAATACCTGCACTGTACGGTGTTCGTGGTATTCCTGCCAATGTCCTGCTCGATCCTAATGGTGTAATCATCGCTAAGAATATCACCGGTGAAGAATTGCACGATACATTAAAAGAAGTCATTAAATAAGTATGAAGCGAAATCTGCTTATATCCTTTCTCTGTCTTCTCTGCCTGTGGGGTTCCGCGGCGGAGAAGACAGTTACTCTCTCCGCATTACCGTATTATCAGTAAAGATATTTTTGAAGAAGAATTACAACCTTTAATACAATCGTCTCCAATCAATTAAAACAAACCACTTCTTCAGGTTGTTCTACTAGAGAAGCATAAATTGATTAAAAAGGAGATGAAGATCGCAATTAGTGGTAATTCCGGTTTTATAGGACGGCATCTGACGGATTTCTTTTCCGGCAGGGGAGATATCGTTGTCCCTCTGAAGCATTCGATGTTTCGTCTCAGGACTAATGAGAAGCTGAAAGAGGCTCTTTCCGGATGTGATGTCGTGATCAATCTGGCCGGTACAACCATTAATCAACGTTGGACTGACCGGGCTAAACGTAAAATAAAGAACAGCCGTGTGTATACGACACGGCGACTGGTGTCGATCATTAATGAGATGCCGGTCAAGCCGCAATTGTTTATATCCGCTTCCGCAGTAGGTATTTACCCGGATGAGGGTATCTATTCGGAAACAAGCACTTCCGAAGGCACCGGCTTCCTGGCCGACGTCTGTATCCATTGGGAAGAAGAAGCCCAGAAGCTATCGAGGGATGTGCGGTTGGTTATTGCCCGTTTCGGTGTAGTACTGTCGAAAGACGGGGGAGCTCTGCCGAAGATGTTGTTGCCGTTCCGTTTCTTTGTGGGTGGAAAGATCGCTTCCGGTAAACAAGGTTTTTCGTGGATACATATAGATGATGTATTGTATGCTCTTCAGTTTATTATCGACCATGACGAGCTCTCCGGAGTTATCAATCTGGTCGCCCCTCAACCGTTGACGAACCGGGCTTTCGCAAAAGCGACTGCCGAGGTGATGCACCGTCCGGCCTGGCTGACCATTCCTGGAAAAATATTTCACTATCTCTATGGAGAAGGAGAGGAGTTGCTCACCAAAGGGCAACAGGCTTATCCAGCCCGCCTGCTCTCTGCCGGCTACGTGTTCCGTTATTCGGATATACGGCTGGCTTTGTATAGTTTCATGATGTAGTAAATACGCACTTAACAGTTCTCATAATATACAAAAAGGGGACTCTGAATGAACAGAGTCCCCTTTCTTTCTTATAATATTGCTTTACTTATTTGTAGCTAAAGCCGGCTTTCTTTTGTGCACTGCCGGCATTTCCGGCGGGGATCACAGTGAAGCCCCATTTGTATTCCTGATCGGCAGGCAATGTGTATTGGGCTTCCGGACGTGAATACCAGCTGTCGTAACCGGCCAGTCCCTGTTGTTTCAGGTCAACACATACTTCCACGAAGTTGCGCGGAGTGATGTCGTTGATATGGGTCTGGCGAGGTTTGTCGTATGGGCCGATGTTCGGTCGGTTGTCTATTTCTTCCTGCGTAAAATTGTTCCATTGGTACGGACGGTTGGTTGCTTTACCTGCATCGAAGTCTTCAACGGAGTTGCGCATTGCGTTGAATTCCATTTCGTCGTCGGCAACGATCAACAGGTTTTTGCCCTTACCACCCAGTGTGATCCAACGGGTATCGCAATGGTGGCCGTTTTCCTGCGGACGAACATAAGGGAAGTATTGATCTTCCGCTGTGCTCTTGTATTGTCCGATCATGTAACCGGCCTTACGATCCCAGTAGTTTTCCAGCGGGCCACGTCCGAAGTATTCCAACTGATCCATCGTAGCAGGCAGACGGAAACGTACGCCGATACGCGGAACGACCATCTTATCGCGTTCGCTCACTTTATCACGTCCCGGTGAGAACGTTGCAGTGGCAGTCGCTTCGGAGATACCGATCTTAACGCCATCCAGATGGGCAGGAGTGAAGTGGGTAGCCACGTTCATTACACCGTCAGGATAGATCTTGTAAGTAATCAGGAACTCATTACCGGCCGGTAATTTGTATTCTACATTGACGATCGCATTTCCTTCGACGATTTCGGCAGATGCCTTTGTTACGTTGAAGTTACGGCTCGACAGTTCCCATATTTCCAGACGTTTCGGGTTACCGCTACCGTAATCATTATCGTTAGGAGCACGCCAGAAATTCGGCTGGATACCGAAGCCTTCGTTGAAGTATTCTGTGCCGCCTACCTTATAGGAGTTGACAACACCAGATTTCTTATCAAACACGAAGTTTACTTTAGAAGAAGTAACCTTCACATTGTCACCTTCTTCAGATACAGTCAGTTTAGGGCCACCGACCTTATAAGCCACCTTGTCGGCAGTGATAGGTAACAGGAACTGATCCTTTGCCACCTCGAAACCGGCGGGAACAACCCCGTTCGGTTTGGTAGAAGAAACAACGAAATTAACCAGGTAATCTACACCGGCCTGCGGTTTTAATCCGGCGACCGGAACTGTTATTTCCTGTGAAGCCTGCGGTGCCATATCGAGAGATAGTTTGTTGCTGCTGATCACCTTGTTGTTTGCTTTAACAGTATAAGTGATCATATAATCCTTCAGGTTGGTGAAGTAGAAACGGTTGGTGATCTTGAATACACCGTTAGCAGCGTCTACTGCTTCAAAGCCGATATTCTGATGGCTGAACTTAACCTCTTCCATTGCCGGGTGCGGAGTGCGATCCGGGTTTACGATACCGTTGCAAAGGAAGTTTCCGTCGCTAGGCATGTTTACACCGAAGTCGCCGCCATAAGCATAGAATTCTTTGCCGTCTTTATCTTTAACAAGAAGTCCCTGGTCTACCCAGTCCCAGATCCAGCCACCCTGAAGGTTCGGATATTTGTAGATCGCTTTCCACTGATCCCATAGGTTACCGGTCGAGTTGCCCATTGCGTGGGCATATTCGGAAGGAGCTACCGGACGGTCGCTACCTTTACTTCCGATCTCTTCCAACCATCCGGCACTCGGGTATTGCGGTACATACATATCTGTATTCCATTCCCAAAGGGCACGTTCGTAGTTGACTGGACGGTCCATCAATTCTTTGTCTTTATTCTTCACATACAGGTAAGTCTGGTAGAAGTTGTATCCGTTACCGGCTTCGTTACCCAGCGACCAGATGGTTAACGACGGATAATTCTTGTTGCGTTCATACATATTCATGGTACGATCCATGTGCGGGAGCAACCATTCCGGGTTGTTACCCAGTGAACCGCCTTTGCTCAGGCTATAATACATACCGTGCGATTCGATGTTCGCTTCGTCATATACATACAGTCCATATTCGTCACACAGTTCGTAGAAGCGACGGTCTTGCGGATAGTGGCATAAACGAACGGAGTTGAGGTTGTTCTTCTTCATGATTTCGAAGTCCTTACGCATCAGTTCTTCCGTTACATAATGTCCGGTTAACGGATTATGTTCGTGGATGTTCACGCCTTTGAACTTGATCGGCTGTCCGTTGAACAGCAGGACTGTGTACGGCTTACCGTTACCGGCGATCTGGTCGATCGGCTTGATCTCGATGCGGCGGAAACCAACGTTATAAGGAATGACTTCCGTCACCTTACCGTCTTCTTTTACTGTCATCAACAATTTGTAAAGATTGGGGTGTTCAGCGTTCCAAGTAGCTACATCGTTCAGGTCTTTCTCAAAAGAGGCTGTCTGGATGCTGTTGGCACCTACCCATAGTTTATTGTCGGCTGTTGCAACGGATTGACCTTTAGCATCCAGCAGTTCGTAAGATACGGTAATGTCTTTGGCTTCTTTTGTATGGTTCTTGATGTCGACAGCCAGTTTGAAGATACCGTTTTTATACGTATCGTCGAGTGTGGAGATCACGCGGAAGTCGTTCACGGCGATCTTCGGCTGCGACCACAGGAACACATCACGTTCGATACCGCTGAGGCGCCAGAAGTCCTGGCATTCCAGATAAGAACCGGTGCTCCATCTGAATATCTTCAGGGTAAGTACGTTTTTATCCGGTTGCAGATATTTGTTGATCAGGAATTCGGCCGGATTTTTGGAGTCTTCGCTGTAACCGACTTCCTGTCCGTTTACATAAACGTAAAGGCCCGATTTGGCTCCGGCGATATGCAGATATACATCGCGTCCGTCCCAGTTGGCCGGTACTTCGAAGTCGCGGCGGTAAACACCTACCGGGTTAGCTTCCGGCAATTGCGGAGGTTGCGGATTACGTGGTTTGAACTCATACCCGTGATTGGTATAGATGGCTGTGCCATGTCCCTGAACTTCCCAGTTACCCGGAACGGTAATATCATCCCAGGAAGAAGTGTTTATTGAAGGATCAGTGATATTGGCAGGAAGATCTTTATAGGAGTCTACGAAGAAGAACTTCCATGTACCGTTCAGCAGCGAATAGTACGGACTTTTTTCAAAGCGGGAAGAAAGAGCGGTAGAACGATCCCCGTACGTCATGAACGAGGAGCGTGGCAGCTCTTTGTTTACGGCAACGACCTGGATGTCTTGCCAATACGGCTTCGTTGCCTGGGTGGTTAGCGTACCGTCAGCCAGTACAGACCCCAGAAGGAAGCAACTGAATGCTCCTGCGAGCACAGCTTTTTTAATAGAGTGTTTCATCTGTATTTATTTAGATTGGTATAGTCTGAAGAAAGGGGAACTGATAATTAAGCACCTGGATAATTATCAATTCCCCTGATGAGTATGAATGCTATTTATTTAGCAGCATAGAAAGAGTATCCTTCAACAACTTGACGGAATGCCAGAACACCGGCCTGATTCAGCTCGACATTCATTTCCTTACCGTCGGGGAGGAACATAACAACTTCGTCGTTGTCTTTGAACTTCAGTAATTTGGTCGCTTCTCCGTCAGCTTCAACGCTCCAGCTCTTGTCTGTTTCGTCAAATACCAGGTCGATTGCTTTTTCTTCGCCCTCTTTCTGGATATGGTATCCGTCCTTCTTTGTTTCAACGGTGTAGATACCATCTTTTCCTTCTATTGTTTTAACACTTCCCGCATCAGCTACCGGATTGTTTCCACTCCAGAATTCAATGGAGTTGAGAACCAATACGTCGGCAAGTGCAGATATTTCATAAACCGGAACGATCCAGAATGCGATAAATACCAATTCGTTTACAAATTTACTGTCGATGTTTCTGTTCCAATCCAGGAGTTTGTTCGTTAAACCGAACGATCCGATACAGGAAGAGAACAATACACTGCTGGCTAATGTGGTTGCCACTAATAATGTTAATCCTTTTTTCTTCATGAATTATTGAAATTGATGTTAGTAGTTAGTTAATTGGGGACGAAGATAATAATTATTTTGTTTTCCAACTTACTGTTCCTCTATTATTTCGGCACCCGTCGATCAGTTCTTCTCTGTATTCTATCGGTTTAGTAATCAGTTCCGGAAGGTTGAATGTCTTCGTGAAATCGAGGTAGAAATCAGGATCTTTCTGCGGAAGGACAAAGGGTTTTCCTGCCATGCCTGTCCGGTTGTCAAAGCTTGCTATATAAGGGTGTGCCCATAATCCGTCCAGCCGTTTACTGCTGAAAACGAACCACTCGCCGGTAGATGACCAGGTGTGAAAGCTTTCTACATCGTTACTGTTTACTTCCTCCATATTACGTATATTGCCAGTCTCCAGGTTGAGCAGATATAATTCGCTTTCCGGGTGCCAGATGGAGAAGTTTCCGTAATCGGAACAGGTAAACATCAGAAACTTTCCGTCCGGTGAGATACGGGGGAAAGAGATACTTTTGCCTGTTTCGGAAGCATTGAAAACACATTCGGGGGTTCCGAAACTTTCATCCGTCGCATTGAAAGGAATCCTGTACAGGTCGTAACGGATACTATCCAACGGGGTCTTTTTATTTATGGCCTTGCTGCGGCAGTAATAAAGCATGTCTCCTGACGGGTTCCAGGCAGGGAAGGTTTCCATCCACTTTTCGCCATAGACGGCAGTGTCTGTGATCAGTGTATTTGTTTCCGTATCCAGTATCACCAGGTCTGACTCGGAGTCTGATACCTCTACCGCTTTAGGGCCGGTGGAGTGGAAGTATTGCTGTATCTCGTTGACGGAGAAAGCCAAGTATCTGCCTTCGGGATGCCATGCTGCATAAGCGCCGGAGTTGATCATCCCTGGTGCTTTTACTTCTGTTCTGTCGATATTCCCTTGCCGGCGGATCAATGTGCCTCCCGCTTTTCCGCGTATGTGTATCATCATTGTCTCCGGAGAGTTTTTACAGAAGGTGTGGCAGTTCAGGCACCCTTCTTCTATGGATTGGTTTTCGATAAGCGGTGTTTCTTTATAGGAAGTCAGATCACGTTGATAAATGCCCATTTGATTCCAGAGCTCATATCCTGGGTAAAGTAGCCGGTAAACAAGATACGGGTCGATAGCAGAACGGGCAATCACATTGGTAATATCCGGATGTTGCGTCCATTTGCCGTTTTGGCTGATAGATATGCGGATAAAGAATGTATTACCGGCTGTATGCTTTAGCAACTCTTTCCATTGCCCGGCGGGGATCGTTACGGATGGCTGTTTGCTTCGGATCGTAATATAGGTCTTTTCCTTATTGCCGATCTCCGTGTAGAATTCATCCCCTTCTTCCAAGATCCTGAAATTGGGGGGAGCTATGTTGGAAGGGAAAGTGACTCCGGTATAGTCGGGGAAGAGGGCGACCGGCTTGTCGGTCTGTACTTCCGGGGTTATACGGGGCTGGGTACAATTAATGGAGATAATGAGCCAACAGGCTAATATGCCAATGTGCCAATGAAGAGGATAATATTTCATTTTATCGGAGGATTACTTGGTGATTACTTTGTTTCCGTAAGGACTGAGAAAGTTGAGGTAATACCAGTAGGTGTTACCGAATTGCTTCTTCAGTGCCTGCCTGTCTTTTCTCTGGTAAAGGGCGTAATAGGCTTTAAACCTTTCTTCCGTGGCCGGGCTGATGTCGAAGCCTAGTTTGTTGAAGGTATCTTCGTCTACTCCCAGTCGATAGGTGTAAAGTGCCTCCTCGTATATCCGGGGAAGTGCCGGATAGGAGAAAGAGCGTATCCGTTTCAGGTTCTCTGCAAAACGGACTAGCTGATTACTCAATAACAGGTCGCTCATCAGGTATTCGAACGCCATCCGGTTGGTAGAGTCTTTATCGCATAAATAGCTAAGCTCCGGCCCTATATTCAGAATATTGGCAAAGCGGACTTTTTCATCTTTATCGTAAGGGATGGTCTTTAAGCCGGTGAGTTCTCCGGAAGAAAGATGTTTTTCCAGTTTTTCTGCCTGTTTCCGGTAGAAAAGAGAGTGCTTTAGCTTCCGGATAAAGCGCATGGCTACTTTCGGGCGGTGGTTGACGATATTGTAACGGATCAGGTTGATCAGGTTTGGAGCTGTTTCGCCGAATACGGTCATCGCTTCAAAGGCCCAGCGGTGTGCTTCGTTTATATAGCCGAGTTGTTCGTAGATATAATGTCCGTATTCGGTTTGGCGGCTATCGCTTTTCCAGGGCAGATAGAGTGATTGTACTCCCATCGTTTGCGGATAGTCGAACAGGTTGTCAGGCATTTTACCCATATGGTAAAGGGCTATATTGTTGAGATATAAGATTAACTGGTTTTGTCCGCGGTATCGTCGGCAGCAGTCCATTACCTGTTCCCATTGGCCGGCCTTAAGATGTATTTCAGCTTCGATGATCAGCCGTTCACGCATATTATACGAGAAGATGAAAAAGTAGAAAGTACCTCCGGCGTAAACCAGTAAGCTGAATAGATTGGTAGCCAGACGGTATTTATTGTTTGTTATATATCCGGTCACAGATAAGGCGGATAACATCGGGATAAGAATGACAATGAGCGTAATAACTGGATAAATCCATCCGCATATCCAATATAATATGGCAGTAGCCGGTATGAATAATATAAGTTTCAGCCGGTTCGGTTTTACGGAACTGATAGCCCAATAAACCAGCAGGCAAAAATCTAACCCGACAATATGGGCAACCGGAAAATCGACAGACAGGTATTGGATCAGGAGCCAGAGGGAAGGAACCAAAGCCAATAGAAAGAGATCGTGTTTCCTGGTTAATCTGTGGCAGATCGTGACGTTAAGAAGATAAGGTAGAGAAAGCAGCAAAGCGAACCAACCCTTTCCTGTATGCGGCAGATAAAAGAACTGTATGCAGAAATCGGTCAGGGAATCGAGCAACTGTCCCGGTGCGGAAAGATGGCTGTTCAGGTAGGTTTGAGTGAAAAGGAACAGATGATGCTGTTCGTGATAATAGGGTATATAGAACATCGGCCCCTCCAATAAAAGGAAACAACAGAGAAAAAGCGTAAGGCCAATTATATACCGGAAATACTTCATTTGTACGATAAATATTTAATGAAAGAAGAGAGTGTTACAATCATGTTATGCAACACTCTCTTTCATATGTATTATAGATCTAACTTAAACAAGTGTTTACTTAGAAGTTGGATAACCCGGGTTCTGGCCTAATGCCGGATTCAGGTCGAGTTCTGTTTGCGGAACCGGGAACAAATAGTTATGATCTTCGTATTTGCTACCTGTCAGTTTAATGTTTTCCCCCTGATAAAGGATACATACTTTTCCTTCATCTTTCGGATCTGCATTGGCTGCATCGTCTACCAATTTGTATTTCATACCTAGGAACGGAGCATTCAATACTTCTTTGGCAATACCCCAACGACGGATATCCCATTTACGTTTGCTGCCTTCCAAAGCGAACTCGACGCGCCACTCGTTGCGGATACGCTGGCGAAGAGCATCCTGAGTACCGCAATAAGTCGGTTTGGTCGGATCTGAGTTTTGCAGATCCGGCATGCCTACACGACGACGTACCTGGTTAACAGCGTCGAAGGCAGAAGCATCCAGTGCGGCAATTTCGTTTTTGGCTTCAGCATAAGTCAATAATACTTCTGCATAGCGGATTACGTGCCAGTCTTTGCCCATGTTCCAGCCGTCCGATTGCGGGTCGATACTCGGATCGAGCCATTTCTGTTGATAATAGCCAGTTGCCGTTGCATCATTATGTTGGGCTACACCCGTACTACCGCTTGATTTCATCGGAGCTGTCTTTACTGTTACGTTATACATCGTTTCGCCGTCATGCAATACGCAAACTTCCAGACGTGGGTCGCGATCCTTAAACGGATTCGTTTCGTCATATAAAGGAGATTCAGAGATAGGAGCACCATCGATACATTCGAATGCGTCCACCAGGCTCTGTGTTGGGTTGATACCACCCCAACCCAGTGTAGGGAAGGCTTCCCAGCCAATGATATAGCATTCGTCTTCTTTTTTACCGGCTATGTTCTGTCTTACCAGGATCGCTTCTTTGCAGGCTTCCTGTTCTTCCCAGAATAATTTGGCATACTGTCCGCTGTTTGCAGCATCGAACAGTTCATATTCGCCGGAGTCCATTACTGCTTTTGCAGCATTGGCTGCTGTGTCGTAATGTTTGAAATAAAGGGCAGCACGTGCTTTCATAGCGTTGGCAGCTCCTTTGGTTGCACGTCCGTAGTCGCTGCTACCCCATTGTGCTGGAAGGTGAGCGATAGCATAATCGAAATCTTCCATTACTTTGGCATATACTTCTTCAACAGGAGTACGTGTTACATTACCCATGTCATGCAGGTCGAGTGTTCCTTCCACATACGGTACATCTCCGAATGTTTGTATCAAACCGAAGTAGATATATCCACGCATGAAACGGGCTTCGCCTATCGTCGCTTCTTTATCTGCCTGATCGTAATTTTCGATCAGGTCGATTTTTTCCAGTAAGACATTACATGCGCGAATGGCTTTATACTCATCTGTCCAAGCCATATCTCCCGGATCGTAAATACCTTTCGAAACATTACCGGCAGCCCACTTTATACCATGTACGGCATTATCGGAATCTATATCACCGTCGATATCTCCTGTCCATTTTCCCGGTAAGATCTGCCTGTATACATCAGCAACAAACATTTTGGCATCATTCGGCGTTTTCCAGTAGCTACCGTCGGATAGTTCATCCTGTGGTATTCTGTCCAGAAAATCGCTGCAAGAAGTAAAACCCAGAAGGCTTACTGCTGAAATAGCTATATATATAAAACTCTTTTTCATATTTTCTGATTGATAAACTGTTATTTAAAATCCAACTTTAAGACCTAATGAAATCTTTCTTACGTTTGAGTAAAGGCCACCGCGGGAACTGCTTGGTGCCGATTCCGGGTCGAGCGTATCCATACCTGTAATCGTAAATAGGTTTTCACCGGTGATAAATACTTTTACGCGTGTCAGGTTGATTTTACTTAGTAATGCCTTTGGGACATTATAACCAAGTGTCAGGTTTTTCAGACGAACATAAGATGCATCCTCCAACCAGTATGAAGAGAACTCATAGTTGATCTGGTCGGACATCGTAATACGCGGATAAGAAGCATCGTGATTGGTCGGAGTCCAACGATCCAGATGGCGTTCCAATACTTTACCACCATTGAAGAATGCATAAGCCGCTTCACCGTTCACATAGGCATCCACATCGAATGCACCCTGGAAGAATAAGGACAGATCGAAATTCTTATAATACAAATTGACTCCTAAACCGGCTGTCCAGCTCGGGAACTCTTTACCGATAACGGTACGGTCGTTAGCCAGGTCGATCTTTCCGTCACCATTCAGGTCTTTGTATTTGATATCACCCAGTTGTTCTGTTCCGGTACGTTTCGGAAGGCTCTTTAATTCCTCTTCCGTATTGAAATAACCGTCGGCTACATATCCGTAGTAAGAGCCGATAGGATGACCTTCCAGATACCAGAACTTGTCTCTTCCTTCACCCGGATCTTTACCTTCTGTACCCTTTAAGTCCGTCAGTTCGTTATGTACATATGCCAGGTTGAACATGATATCATATTTGAAATCTTTGTTTATCACATTGTTGTGGAAGATACTCAGGTCGAAACCTTTATTCTCCACCTTTCCGGCGTTCTGGCGTGGTGCGTCCATACCGAAGATACCCTGCACTGGCAAATATAGCAACATGTCGCTGGTTGTCTTCTTATAAGCTGCCAGTTCAAAGCCTAACTTGTTATTCAGGAATGAAGCTTCGATAGCACCTTCCCAACTGGTAACTGTAGCCCATTTCAGGTCTTTGTTGGCATAGCGGCTTTCATAAGTGGTAGCATACAAATTATTACCTAATACATATTCCTGATATGCATATGAAGGAATAGTGAGATATACTTCTTCATCTTTCAACTCTTCGTTACCTGTTTGTCCCCAACCGAGACGCAACTTAAGGTTGCTTAACCAGTCGATATTGGCATTCTTCATAAACTCTTCTTCCGTGATTCTCCAACCGGCAGAGAAAGCAGGGAACGCTCCCCAGCGATTGTCGGAAGCAAAGCGGGAAGAACCGTCGATACGTACGTTAGCTTCGAACAGATATTTGTCGGCAAAACCGTATTGGCCACGGGCGAAGTATGAACGGTGAGCTACTTCATATCTTGATTCCTTATTTGTTTGTGTAGAGGCATCAAGCGTACTTAATGATTCTTGTAATTCATTATTACCGCCTCCTTTACGTTGGGCTTCCAGTTTTTTATAGGTATGTTCGATTTGTTCGAAACCACCCAGTAAACCTAAATCATGTTTACCCCAGGTTTCGTTATAGTTGACCAATACCTGTGTAGTGTACCAGTTCCACCATGTTTGTTTTTCGTATGCTTCACGAAGACCGGTGGTCGCTTCATTTTTAAGCCCGTAATTAATTTGTGTCTTAAATCCTTCTTCGCTTTTTTCATCGTTGCGAACGGAGAATAAAGCTTTTGCCGTCAGGTTATGTAAGATATTAACCTGGGCATACACTGTTCCGTTCACCTGCTGATTCATGTCTCTTCTGAAGCCGTCGCGTCCCAATAATGCAACCGGGTTATCTTTTCCATGATACAGGAAAGTTCCTTCTTCATTGCGTATGCCTTCTATCGGAGTGGCACGGTTTGTAAACTGGGTCATTCCGGAAACACGATTCCAGCTATCCATCAAAGTACCTCTGTAACCGGATAAATTCAAGCCGGCAGAGAACCATTTATTAATTTGGGAATCGATGCTGGTACGTGCGTTAAAACGTTTGTAGTTGTTGGCATCTATTAAACCGTTTTGTTGAGTATAACCGATTGATGCACTATAACTTGTTTTTTCAGAACCTCCGCTGATTCCCAGGTGGTGCATCGTTTCGATGGCATTCTTGTTCATCGTTTCTTTATACCAATCTGTATTCGGGTGTCCGTAAGGATCCGATCCGTTACGATACAATTCGATATCTTGTTCTGTGAAACGAAGCGGGTTATTTGGGTTGTCATTCAATGTTGCTTCATTATACAACATCGCATAATCGGCAGAACCCAAAAATTTAGGACGCATAGTTGGAGTAGACCAACCTACGCTACCGGAATAGTTAACACTGGCTTTTTCCCCTTTTTTACCTTTCTTGGTTGTAATCAGGATAACACCGTTAGCAGCCTGTACACCATAGATGGCTGCTGAAGAGGCATCTTTTAAAACATTCAGGCTTTCGATATCGGATGGATCAATCGTGTTCATACTGCCCGGTACACCGTCTACGATAACCAGCGGGCTGGCTGCATTTACAGAGTTCTTACCACGAATAGTAATGGTACCTGTCTGTTCACAAGGTTTTCCGGTACTTTGGATGGCAGTAACACCAGGCATTTGTCCGGCCAGGGCAGCTGATACACTTGATACCGGGCGGGATTCTATGGTTTCAGCTTTTACTGAAGCAACCGAACCGGTCAGGTTCGCTTTCTTCTGTACACCATAACCTACTACTACTACTTCATCCAGCGCCTGTGAATCTTCCTTCAAAGTGATTTTTCCTTTGGAAGCTTCAGAAGCTTTAATTTCCAGCGTTTTAAATCCGATACTGCTGATTACCAGAATGTCGTTAGGGTTGGCTTCCAATGTGAATTTTCCATCCAGATCGGTAACCGTACCGTTTGTTGTTCCTTTAACAACGACATTGGCTCCAATCAGTGGTTCATTCATTCCACCGTCGAAAACTACTCCGCTTATGGCTTTTTTCTGTTGGGTAATAGATGCTTCTGCTGTAGTGGCATACAGAGAAGATGTGGTTACAGAAACAGGAAAAGCAAGTGCGATTAAAAGCAATGATAGTTGATTTTGCTTTAAAATAGACCTGTAATTCATGTGTTTTTTGATTGATAATTAATACTAGTACTGTTGCTAACATAGTTCTTGTAGAACTATGGTTAGTCAATAACACACAATCAGCAAAGCTTCAGAATGTTAGCCACTCATTGCTTCAGAAAGTAAAGAAGAGTATTACCATCTTTAAATAATTAATAATTAACAAAGCAGGCTGTAGGCTCCGTATTTAGTGATAACTTTTAATATATTTATGCATTGATAATAAAAAATATACTATATTTGCAGCGTTGTTTTAAAATAGTTCTACAAGAACTATGTCTTTATTGATCTCTCACTTATCTAATAAATACCCCCTGTTTGTTTCTACCTAATAAGTAACTTTTCTGTAAGATTATTATAATATATGATATATTAGTTCCATGTCTTATACTGAATAGGGTTTACACCCAGTGTAACCATAAAGTGTAAAAAAATG
>OGFC01000632.1_pt1 | contig 30074 bp, 29 predicted proteins | sample 1570841 | NCBI WGS metagenome assembly OGFC01 (sample SAMEA2582137, study PRJEB24529) | metagenome | biome: Human gut stool | place: China | collected 2011 | reverse complement strand
AATACATACGAAGCTACGCAAAAAACTGTTTTATGAACTGTGAAACAGTTTTTTTGGCAGTTGCATATCAAATAAAATCGATACCTGATGCTTTTATCCAAGTATAAAGACAGCATAATATAATAGGAGATTGCAGCACTTTGCATGCATTTATTAAATGCCCTATATCGGTAAATTGTTACATTCATTCTGAAAGAAAATGAAAATATTCTTGAAAGTCTATTGACAATGACAGCAATCGGTTTTATAATCAAACCAATAAATTTGATTGATTCAGGAAGAGTAACAGAAGCCTTTGATCCATAGAGAGCTGATGATGGTGGAAATTCAGCGTGAGAAGATCTAGTGAATGGCCCTGAAGAGAAGCATCGGCGAAAAGTGATGAGTAGCTGATGACGCAATTCCCGCGTTATCTGAGGAAGCAGACATGTTGGTGTTTGTATAAGAGTGTTTTGCATTTGTCTTTTCGCAAAACGTATAGGTGGCTAAACGAAGATCCTTCGTCCTATGATACAGGGCGGAGGTTTTTATTTTTATTCTCACTCTTATACAGAAGCAGGAAAGGAAAAAGAAAATGAAAAACGCAGAAATTCTCTGCTGTCTCAGCAAACGATGGCGCAGCTCTTAACAGCCGCCTATGCAGATGACAGGAGGAACAATATGATGTATCCCGATTTACAAGCAGTGCGTATCTACGCAGAAACATATACACGGATTCCCGTTTACACTGTATTGGATTATGAACAGGATGATATTCTTGATTTGTATGCAATGCTGCGGGGGCCCTATTCATTTTTTCTGGAAAGCGGTGTTCTGAATTCGTATGGCCGCTATTCCATCATCGCTTTACCCTGTAATAAACGTTTGATCAGCAACGATGGTACGACACGTCTCATTCAACATGGAGAAGCTATACAGCTGGATGGAAATCCACTGGATATCCTGAAGAAGGAAATGCAGGAAAGTGCTCCCATCTATCCGGAGCTGCCGGTGTTTAGCGGTGGAGCTATCGGTCACTTCAATTACGATATGATTCGATTATTTGAACCCATTCAGGATCATCAGCTTCCCTCATTAGAGCTTCCCCTGATGCAGTTTGCATTTGTGCAGGAGCTGCTGGTACTCGATCATGAACAGCACCGTTTGTATATCATCGTGAATATGCAGACACAAAACGAGGAGTTAAAGACAGCCTATCAAAAAGCGGTAAAACGCATTCTTGAGCTGAAGGACAGGATATCCTGTCGTAAGCCCTATTATGGAAATCCTGTAGCTAAACGCAGCGTCACAAGCTCCATGGATAAAAAACAGTTTATGGATAAGGTAGGCAGGGCGCAGGAGCACATTCATGAAGGAGATATCTTTCAGGTCGTGCTGAGCCAGCGTATGGAGGCAGCATATACAGAGGATCCGCTGGATGCCTATATGCAGCTGCGTAAGCTTGGAAAAAGTCCTTATATGTATTACCTGGATTTTGATGAATATGTCATTGCCGGGGCTTCTCCCGAGCTGCTGCTGAAGGGGCGCGGACGCTCCATTATGACAATGCCGATTGCCGGTACCCGTCCGCGGGGAGCCAACGAGCAGGAGGATCACAAGGCAGCACAATCCCTGCTCGAGGACCCCAAGGAGAATGCAGAGCATAACATGCTGGTGGATTTAGGACGCAACGACATCGGTAAGGTTTCAGAAACCGGCAGTGTGCGCGTACAGCATATGAAGCAGGTACAGCACTATTCCCATGTTATGCATATGACGAGTGAAGTACACGGGCAGCTGAAAGAGGGCTGCGATATCTTTGACGCACTCGCCTCTGTACTTCCAGCCGGCACCTTGTCCGGTGCACCGAAAATCAGTGCGATGAACATCATCGAAAAGCTGGAGCCGGTAAAACGGGAAATATATGGCGGGGCAATCGGCTTCCTTGGCTACAATAAACAATTCGATGCCTGTATCACGATTCGTACCTTTGTCTTTCATAAACATAAGGTCTATTTACAGGCAGGAGCCGGAATCGTAAAGGACTCCATAGCGGAAAAGGAATATGAAGAAACCATGCAGAAAGCAAAAGCGCTGCTTCGTGCAATACACGCCGAGGTGGCTATATGATTGTGATTATCGATAACTATGATTCCTTCACCTATAATCTCTATCAGGCTGTTGCCGCATATGAGCAGGATGTCATCGTTTTGCGAAATGATGCAGTAGATGTGGCTATGCTGCAGGCGCTGAAGCCGACTGCCATCATATTTTCACCGGGAGCCGGTCATCCCCATGCGGCGGGAGCTATGGAGTCCATTATACAGCAGTGCTACAAGGAAATCCCCATGCTGGGAATCTGTCTTGGACATCAGGCCATTGCGGAGGTGTTCGCTTCAAGAATCGCCTATGCGAAAGGAATTCTGCATGGAGAGTGTGATGCAATCACCCAAACAGCAGCCTGTGCGTTATTTGATGGTCTTCCTGTCACATTTCCGGCAGCCCGCTATCATTCTCTGGTTGTAGAACAACCGGGGAAGGAGCTGATCGTAACTGCGCTGAGCAGTTCAAAGGAAATCATGGCGATTCAGCATCGCCGCTATCCTGTATACGGTATTCAGTTTCATCCGGAATCCATTCTGACACCGGATGGTATGCGTATCATTAAGAATTTTATAACGAAAGCGAGGAGCTCTATATGTTAAAGGAATATATCAAAAAAATCAGCGAGTATCACGATTTGACCACAGAGGAAATGAAAAATGCCATGGATATCATCATGGAGGGCAGAGCAGGCAGTGAGCAGGTCAGTGCGTTTCTTATCGCAATGAAAATGAAAAAGGAGAGTCCTGCGGAAATTGCTGCGGCCTCCAGTGTTATGGTAAGCAAGGCCACACCGCTTCCAACCAGTGTCAAGGGCATTGTGGATATCGTCGGCACCGGTGGTGACTGTCTGAATACCTTCAATATCTCCACTACCTCCTCCTTTGTCCTATGCGGGGCAGGTCTGGCAGTTGCCAAGCATGGAAACCGCGGAGTTTCCAGCAAAAGCGGCAGTGCTGATACACTGGAGGCATTGCACGTCAATATCGCATTGCCACCCAAAGAAGCAGCCTATCTGCTGGAGAAAGTAGGCATCACCTTTCTGTTTGCGCAGACCTATCATGAGAGTATGCGGCATGTTGGTCCGATTCGCCAACAGCTTGGATTAAAGACGATGTTCAACATTCTTGGACCCTTGACAAATCCGGCACATCCCGATACCTATGTCATCGGTGCCTACAATGCGGAAATGGCAGACGTCATGATTCATGTCTACAAGGAAATGGGCGTCAAGCAGGCAGTTGTTGTTCATGGTGACTGTGGGATGGATGAGGTTTCCATGACGGGAGATACCCTTGTACATGAATTGAAAAACAACCAGATTCATACCTATACCATCTCTCCGGAGCAATTCGGTATAAAACGCTGTCAGCTGCAGGAGCTAGTCGGTGGAGACAGTGTAGAGAACGCAAGGATTTTCATGGATATTTTACAGGGAGAGCACAGCGCCAAACGGGATGCCGTTTTACTGAACAGCGGTCTTGCCCTGTATATCAGCGGGCGTACGGATACCATTGAAACAGGAATCAGACTGGCAGAGCAGAGTATCGACAGCGGACAGGCTCTGGCGAAATTTCAGATGTTTCAGCAGTTGTCACAGGAGGTATGTGCATGATACTGGATGCAATCATAGAAAAGAAAAAAAGGACGCTGGAGGAGGAGCTGATGCAGATGCTCCCCAAGGAGCCGGGCAAGATTGCCAAGCAGATGAAGCTGTATGATTCCCTTTTTGTTATCGGGGAAATTAAGAAGGCAAGTCCCAGCAAGGGTGTCATCGTAGAGAATTTCAGTGCTGCACGCTTTGCGAATGCGTATGATGAAGCAGGAATCAATGCCATCTCCATTCTGACGGAACGCAATTACTTTCAGGGCGGGTTGGAAAATATAGCGATTGCCCGTTCGGTGAGCGATCTCCCCATTCTGCGCAAGGATTTCATACTGGATGCCCGCGAGGTTGTACAGACAAAGCGCATTGGCGCAAACATGATGCTGCTGATTGTGGCTATGCTGGATGATGCGGCACTGCGGGAGTTCTATCATATGGCGCGCTTTCTCGAGCTGGAGTGTATCGTGGAGGTTCACAATGAAGAGGAGCTGGAGCGTGCATTATTACTGCATCCGGAAATCATCGGTATCAATAACCGCGATCTGCATACCTTCGCGGTATCACTGGAAACCACAAAGCGTTTGGCTGGCCGCATTCCTGCGGATATCAGTATCGTTTCGGAAAGCGGAATTTTCACCCATGAGGATATGGAATATGTAAGAGAAGCAGGCGCAGATGCTGTCCTGATCGGAGAGAGCTTCATGCGCTGTGCGGATATCCGCACCCACCTGCAGGAGCTGAAGTATGGCAGTTGTAAAGCTGTGCGGTCTTAGAAGCGAAGAGGATGCGGTGCTGATGAATGAGGTACAGCCGGACTATGTCGGCTTTGTATTTGCCCCTGGAAAACATCAGATATCCGCAGCGACCGCCATAAGGCTTTCAAATATCTTGAAATACAGCAGACTTGTCGGCGTTTTTGTGAATGAACAGCCTGATGTTATAGCACAAATCGTGAAACAGACAGGTCTGGATGTGATTCAGCTGCACGGGGATGAAAGTGATAAGGATATCGAACAGCTGAAAAAAAGCTGCAGGTGTGAAATCTGGAAGGCAGTACGCATTCATCAGCTTGAGGATATGGATGCTGCTTGGTTTCCACATGCGGATCGTCTGCTTGTGGACAGCTATGTGCAGGGTCTGCGCGGTGGAAGTGGAAAGCGTATCGCCATGGATGTACTGCAAAAGCTGGACGTATCCAGACTCATCATTGCCGGTGGCATCGGCATGGATACTGTAGAGGAAATTCTGGCGCTACAGCCATATGGCATCGATGTATCCACTGCATTGGAAACCGATGGCAGGAAGGATAAAGAAAAAGTACGCTCGTTTATGAAGCAGATAAAAGAAATAAGGAAGGCACAGGAATGCGCCTTGTAAGGATATATGCGATTGTTCACATTTGATTATCCGCAAAAAGCGGGAGATGGGAGGCAGTATGACAAAAGGAATGTATGGAGCGTTTGGCGGACAGTATGCGCCGGAAACACTTATGATTGCTCTGGAGGAGCTGGAGCAGGCCTATGAGCAGGTAAAGGATGATCCGGAGTTTCAGCAGGAGCTGCAGTTTTATTTAAGGGAATATGCGAACCGTCCTTCTCTGCTGTATTATGCAAGGAAGATGAGTGAGGAGCTGGGCGGTGCAAAGATATATTTGAAACGGGAGGATCTGAATCATACCGGTGCACACAAAATCAACAATGTACTGGGACAGGTGCTGCTGGCAAAACGGATGGGAAAAACGAAAATCATAGCAGAGACAGGTGCAGGACAGCACGGGGTTGCCTCTGCGACAGCGGCGGCTCTTTTCGGTATGGAGTGTGAGGTGTTCATGGGCGTTGAGGATATGCGCAGACAATCGCTGAACGTTTTCAAAATGGAACTGCTTGGAGCAACGGTAACCGGAGTTTCCAGTGGTACGGGAACCTTGAAGGATGCATGTAACGACGCTATGCGGGCGTGGGCTTCCCGCTGCAATGATACCTTTTATGTACTTGGCTCTGCTGTCGGACCGCACCCGTATCCGATGATTGTCCGTGATTTTCAGAAAATCATCTCCGAGGAAATGAAGGCGCAGTGTCTGGAAAAGGAAGGCCGTCTGCCGGATGCGGTCATTGCCTGTGTGGGTGGCGGCAGCAATGCCATTGGCACCTTTTATGATTTTCTGGAGGATGAGGAGGTTGCATTGATCGGATGTGAGGCAGCAGGTAAAGGGATTGATACCTTTCAGCATGCCGCAACCATAGCACGCGGCAGTGTCGGTGTTCTGCATGGGATGAAATCGCTGTTTCTACAGGATGATGACGGACAGATCATGCCGGTGTATTCCATATCCGCAGGACTGGATTACCCGGGAATCGGACCGGAGCATGCCAGTCTTGCCAAAAGCGGACGCGTGAAGTATGTGCCTGTCACGGATGATGAAGCGGTTGCGGCTTTTCTGTATCTGACAAAAACAGAAGGTATCATACCGGCAATTGAAAGCAGTCATGCGCTTGCCTATGCCATGAAGCTTGCCCCAACCATGCCGAAGGACAGCATACTCGCCGTTACGCTGTCCGGACGCGGTGACAAGGATGTAAAAAGTATTGCGGAATATCTGGAGGTGGACGTTCATGAATAGAATCGATGCAGTATTTAAGAGATTGAAGCAGGAACAAAAAACGGCCTTCATCGGCTTTCTGACGGCAGGCGATCCGGACATCGCCACATGCATTGACTGTGTGAAGCAGCTGGAAAGCAATGGCTGCGATATCATTGAAATCGGAATCCCCTTTTCTGATCCCATTGCGGAGGGACCCGTCATTCAGGAGGCAAGTCTTCGTGCTTTACAGCATGATATTACAACCGGGACTGTTCTGAACATGGTGTCGAACATTCGCGAGTTCTCCCAGATTCCGCTTGTTTTCCTCCTGTATTACAACCAAATCTTTAAATACGGGGCAGAAAAATTTCTCAGGGAAAGTGAAGCTGCCGGTATCGATGCATTGATCATTCCTGATCTTCCTATGGAGCATCGCAAGGAATTAAAGCCACTGGCGGATGCATATCATATACAGCTGATTTCTTTGGTAACGCCTGTATCCAATACTCGTAAAAAAAGCATAGCAGAACAAAGCGAAGGCTTTCTGTATTGCGTAACCTCCCTTGGTGTAACCGGTGCGCGAAAGGAATTCCAAACAGATTTACAGGCATTTTTAAAGGAGCTTTCTGCCTACAGTGATACGCCGAAGGCTCTTGGCTTCGGTATTTCCACCCCACAGCAGATCAATGAGATGAAGACCTATGCGGATGGCGTTATCGTCGGAAGTGCCATTGTAGAGAAAATCGGTCAACTTGCAAAGCAGGAAATCACATTGGAGGAGGTGGGCAGCTTTGTGAAGACACTTGCGGATGCGGCACATAGCTAACACTTTAAATCATCCATCAACTGCCAAATCGACACTTAAAAAGTGTACATTTGCTTATCAGGCTTTGAAACTATCTATTTTTATTATTCTGCGCAGCAGCTTCCAGTATGTTTTTAGAAGCTGCTGCGATTTTAAACCCTATGCTGTGAAACCAGAAAATCCGATCAAAAATTTTTTTAAGAATGAAACTAGCGTGCCAAGTACGCTCATAAAAGGACACCATCCCTGCTTTTCCTTATGAATCAGGAAACTATGTATGAAATCAGGCAAAGTTGCGGAATAGTTGCTAGACGAAAGCACTCGCATTCTGGTATCCTAAATTCAGGAGCTGATACAATGAACGTAAATGACAAAATTAAATTGCTTCGCACAACGCACCAGTTATCGCAGGAGAGCCTTGCAGCACTTCTGGATGTCAGCCGGCAATCCATTAGTAAGTGGGAGAAGGGATTATCAAAGCCCAGCTCAGATAATCTGGCAAGACTTGCTGAAATTTTCTCAGTAACAATACAGGATCTTATGAATGACAGTATCACCTTAAAGCGTGATTATCAGACCACGCATTATTTCACAGACATGCTGAAAAAAAAGATTTTTTTATTACCCTTCTGTACATTTCTTATCGTTTTCGCTACAATGCTTCTTATTGGTCTACTTTTACGCTATCAGGAAAGGCCAGAATTCTGGATTTTTAACATTATGACAATTTCTGCGACAGCCTGCTTTTGTGCTGCCATAATGTTTATATCTGTAATACTACGCTTTGTCTACCTTGATTGCAAAATACGTGATATTCGTCCTCTATGGTATGTTTTGATTTCCATTACACTGCCGGGATTTATATTTTATCTACTTAGTCGTGATGAGATGTCACAAAAAAGAAAAGGCCGCAAAGCCGATGTTTAACAGAAAAAAACATACACTGCATCTAAGCATGTTTGCATTCTTTTTATGCAGCTACTCTATAATCAGCGCACAGACCATCGGTATGCTCGCCTGGCTGGTTCCGATCTCCGTCATTTCCATCATCCAGCTCATAAAAGATTATCATGATATACAGAGGAAGGATCTGCTGACAGCCTGTTTTCTCAGCCTCATCGTACTGGCTAATAACACCATATTATCCATCGCAGTATTCCCAGCTTACCTCTCTGCTACGACAATGCTGCACAGCTCTTACGATATTCCATTCTTGTTTACCGATAAAACTATCGCAAAAGCACAACTGCGGAAAACGCTTCTTTGCCTCATGGCAGGCATCCTTTTAGCTGTCTTAAACTTACTGTTATCCAACAGCTATCTGCATCCTCATTGGAAGCTGTCTTATCTGTTTGCTGCCCTGCAGGCTGGAATTTTTGAAGAGGTTTACTTTCGTTTATTTCTATTTGCATGGGCAATACGTCTTTATGGAAAAGCTTCTTTAACTTCTTTCGCACGCGTCCTCATTTTCATCATTCTTATATTCCCTCACGTATTTCTGCATTTTCCGCAGACTCTGGATATCATAAGCATTCTCATGCTTTCCCTGCTGTTCGCTCTTCCGTTTTCCATAATGATGCAAAAGATCAATCTGTTCTCGGCAATCGGAGCACACACCCTTGTGGATTTACTTCGTTTTATAATGCTTGGTATGTGAGCAGTTGCACGAATATAATTTATGCGGCTGCTTTTCCTATATTATGAGCAGAATAGATGCAGAAGCAGGTTCCTTGACATATAGTGAACCATCTCCTATAATGAACAGTGTTCAAGTTGGAGGTGGTTTATGAATAAGGTAGTAACCTCAAGAGAGGAGCTTCTGGATACAGCCAGACATATTGTTTTTCAGGAAGGCATTGATCAGCTCAGTATCCGGACACTGGCGAAAAAACAGAATATTTCGGTAGGAGCTGTATACAACTACTTCCCGTCAAAGGCTGACCTGCTGCTTGCCATTGTGGAAAGCTTCTGGAAAGGCATATTCCATAAGGACATCTGTACGCTCAGTGAAACACTGCCCTTTGCAGATTTCTATGAGGTTGTGTATCTTCGACTTGCTGAGCATATGGAGGATTTCTTTTCCGTTTTGCTGGGCCAACTGGATATATTGCGCAATACAGAAAAAGTGCGTGGAAAGCAGATGGAGGAACGCTATCAGCTGCATATCCGCAAGGGATTCCTTTATGCCTTACAGCAGGACTGCAATATCCCGGAGCATATTTGGGATGATACATTTACGAAGGAAGCCTTCATCGATTTTCTGATGGAGCATATGATGAATGATTTATCACACCAAAGAAGGAGCTGTACCTTCACAAAGGAGCTTATCTGCCGACTGCTTCAGGCAAAGCATTGAACAGCTTCTCACGGTCCAAAATGAACCATGTTCATATAATAAGGAGGAAACCACATGCAGGCTGTTATGGAAACTGCTTTTGATATTTTATATTTATGTACCGTTTGTATTCTCGGGTTCACCATGATACGAAAGGCAAAAGGAAGCCGTATGCTTCTGCTGTTTGGAATCATGGCGGTAACCCTTGGGCTGGGAGACGCCTTCCATCTGGCCCCAAGAGCCTATGCTTTATGTACAGATGGACTTGCGGCACACACGACAGCATTGGGAATCGGGAAATTCATCACATCCATTACCATGACCATTTTCTACCTGCTGCTGTTTCACATATGGGAGCTGCGTTATAACAGACACAGTCCCCTGCTTCGCACAGGCATGTATCTGCTTGCTTTTTTCCGAATTGCACTCTGCTTCTTTCCGCAGAATGCATGGACAAGTCCGGATGCACCGCTTTTCTGGGGTATCCTGCGAAATGTTCCGTTTGCCATGATGGGGCTTTGGATCATCGTATTGTTTTATCAGCAGGCCAGACAAAAAGAGGATTTCATCTTCCGCTATATGTGGCTTGCCATAACACTGAGTTTTCTGTTTTACATTCCGGTTGTCTTATGGGCAGATACCATGCCAATGATCGGAATGCTGATGATTCCCAAGACACTCGCTTATGTATGGGTTGTATGGATGGGATATCAAATGATGAAAAAGGAGCTGAATTATTTATGAAAAAAACAATAAATCTTGCATTTCTATATGCGATTCTTGCTATGATTGGCGGAGTCTTTTACCGGGAATTCACAAAGCTTAGCGGCTTTGACGGGCGCACAGCATTATCCTTTGTGCATACCCATTTGTTTCTGCTGGGGATGGTCATGTTTCTGATTGTCACCTTCTGTATCCGACTGTTTGCTATTCAGGAATCAAAAAAGTACAGGGCATTTATCATCGTATATAATATTGGTGTTCTTCTGACTTCTCTGATGCTGGCAGTTCGTGGTGTTCTTCAGGTAAACGGCAGCACACTGAGCTCTGCGGCAAACGGTATGATTTCCGGCTTTGCAGGTATTGGGCACATTCTGGTTGGTATCGGTATGATTCTCTTCTTCCTGATGCTGAAAGAGAAGGTGAAGGAATCATGCATGTAGCAAAGAAATATCTGCTTCTGATCGCAGGTATTGTATGGGCTGCCGCAGGCTTCAATATTGTTCGGATCGGATGGCTGAGTACCAGCTATATGAGCATAGCAACTGCTGCTGCCGCAGTTGTCACCTTCCTGATTTTCTATCATATGATTTTCAAAAAGCTGATTCATAAGCATACCGAGCGCATTCTTGCCAATAAAGAAGATCGTATGCATATTCTGCGTTTCTTCGATACAAAATCCTATGTGATTATGATTTGTATGATGAGCTTTGGTATCGCTCTGCGTGCGTCCCACCTTTGTCCGGATGTATGTATCAAGTCCTTCTATACCGGACTTGGCTGTGCGCTGCTTGCGGCCGGCATCGGCTTCCTACGACAGTATGGTAAAACCAGTTTACATGCGAATTAGACAAATAAATAGGCTGTTGCACCCTACGATCAAGAAAACAAACAGGCTACTGTACAGCACGATATAAAAATAAGAGAATTCAAACTTTACGCGAGGTATCTTTGAATTCTCTTTTTCATTTATAATTGGTTCCGGTGGACAACCGTTTGTCATTTTATGCCAGCTGTTTCTGCCATCGTTTATGCTATACCGCATTCCTTATTGAAGGCGATACCGTATCCGGGAATATTAGAATCACTCTTTCTACGTGCTCCTTTGATATACTGCTCATCTTTTATTTGCAGAGCTGCCACCCCTGCATGCTCTTCTCATCCTGTTTTCCACCTTTCCTGCTTGATTTAAAATGTCCTGCCTCCTGGAAAGATGGTATGAATAGACAGTCGATGCTTTTCCTTTTGTGCAAACACCGTTCCCTGCATTCCTTCACACAGCTCCTTAACAATAGCCAGTCCTAGACCAGTATCTCTGCCGCTTCCACTATTATCCTTTGTATAAAAACGATCAAATATCGCCTTTGCATCCACATCATCCACAAGGTCATTCTCAAAAACAAGCTCGCATGTGCTGTTTGTTTCCTTTGCAGAAATCACAAAGGCTCCAAAGCCGTGACGCAGTACATTTACACACAGATTATGCAGCATTCGCTTTAGATATACCGGATCCCCTGTCAGGATCGTCATAGGATCGACCTCCAGTTGAACCTCCAGCTCTTGCTGTTTGAAATCCTCGTAGTAATGCAGGAGCACTTCACTCAGCATATCATGAATGCGAATCGGCTCCGGATGAAACTCAATGCTGGCACTGCTCAGGCGCGTATACAAAAACAGCTCCTCCAGTAAGTCCTGCAAATATGTCATACGTGCCCGGATCACCTGAAAGCAATGCTGTCGTTCCGCTTCATTCTCTGCTGTTTCCAGCATTTGCAGATAACCGCTGATACTTGTCAACGGCGTGCGGATATCATGCGATATGTTGGTAATCAGATGCTTAAAATTATGATCCATCCGCATGGCCCGCACACTTTCCTGCATATAATATTCCCGCAGCTTCTGCATCTCCTCACAAAGCGCCTTCATCTGCGGGTCCATGGATGCTGAATAAAACCGGAAGGTGCTATGCTCCCGGTTGGTATAGATCAGCTGTTCTTTGATACAGCGTAGATTATTGTGCTGAAGCAAGAGAAGCAGCAAAAGGAACAGACACAGGATGCCCAATACAAGCACGATAATTTCCAGCATACTGTTCCCTCCCTTCCTTATTTTAAATCTTTTTTCCGCAGCAGTATATAGCTGCCTACATTATACAGGATTGCACTGGTAATTGCCACCATAGCAGCGCGGCTATAGAATAAAGCATCCCATTCTACAGGCAGCTGACCGGATATCGCATACAGAATATAATCTGTGTAATCCACGTTCAGTAACGACATGATACCGGCATGCAGCATGAAAATCGTCATACTGCCATAACCGACGGATACCAGAATGGCAAGCACCTTGCTTCCTGTCGCATGGATGAGCAGATTCAGAAAGGATGCAATCACCGTCAAAATCAGCATCTGCATCAATGAGTAGCCAATAAACTGCAAGATGTTGAAGGTGGCAAAGGAATCCTGCTGCCACAGGTTTTCCACAGCTACCATAACAATGATGGCTATCCAATAAATAAAAGCAGTGATAAACGAGAAGACAAAGCGTTCCAGCAACAGCAGCTCCTTGCGATGAATGGACGGATAAATATTCTTCACAAAGCCGCTGGCATATTCTTCACAGAAGAACAGAGATAAAAAGACTAGGACAGCAACCGCGTAAAATGCGCTTTTTGGAAAATAGTAGAGGAAATCCACAAGTGTATTCTTATCGGCATAAAAGCTCGCAAACGGCGTATTGTTTTGCAAACCGGCAGCATTCGTCATCCAGAAATACAACAGCAGCATGATGACCATGGCAATATAAAAGGACTTCTGCCGTACCATACGGTACAAATCCATTTTCAAATTATTCCACATGCTCTTCTCCCTCCTTCAGGAAATAGGCTTCCAAATCCTGATGATGATCCTCCATACCATAAAGTGCAACATCATTCATCACCAGCTGTCGGGCAATATGGGACGGGTCCTCATAATGATCATACAGGCGCAGAATTCCCTTTGGCAGCACCTCATACGTCTGTACAAAGCATTTTTCCTCGAGGATAACACTTGCCCGTTTCACATCATCCACACGCAGCTGAAAGCAGTCCCGACAGCGCTCCAGCAATTCATCCTTTGTGAACTGCTCAATGATTTTTCCAGACCGAATCACAACAAAATCCGTAGCAACCTTATCCAGCTCCGCCAGCATATGGGAGCTGATCAGGATGCTCATGCCGCGCTCCTCCTGCAGACGCTTCAGCAGATCACGCATATCACAGATTCCCTGCGGATCGAGACCGTTTGTCGGCTCATCCAGAATCAGCAGCTCGGGGTCTCCCAGCAATGCCATCGCAATTCCCAGACGCTGCTTCATTCCCATTGAGAAATTACCAGCCTTTTTCTTTCCTGTTGTGGAGAGTGAGCAAAGCTTTAACAGCTCCATTATCAGCTCATGGCTGCAGCAGCCCAGCATGAGTGCCTTCATTTTAAGATTGTCATATGCATTTAATGCCGGATACAGCCCCGCATTTTCTATCAGCGTACCGATACGCCGAAATACAAACGGATCATCCGCCGGATGCTTTCCAAACAGCTTCAGCTCCCCTTGTGTTTCATGCAGAAGACCGCTCATCAGCTTCATAAGCGTGGACTTTCCTGCCCCATTTGGTCCAATCAGACCAGTGATTGATCCCTTCTTCATATGAAATGAAACCTGATCAACTGCTGTGAAATTATGAAATTTCTTCGTCAGTGCATTTGTTTCTACAATCCATTCCTTCATACTATCAGTCCTTCCTTGTACATGAAGATTATAACAAACGAAGTTTCAGAAACAGTCTGGAAAAGGTTAAGAAAGAATAAAGAAAAGGACCTTAGTCCTTCCATTTGAATCCAATGCCCCATATTGTTTCAATATATTCCCGTTTCGATACTGCATTCAGCTTGCTTCGGATATTGCTGATATGCACATTGATGGTCTTGTCATCTCCCAGATAATCATCTTCCCATGCATACTCATAAATTTCCTTTTTCGTACGTGCCCGTTTGACATCCCGCATCAGCAGCTCCAGAATTCTGTATTCATGTCTTGTCAGACGGATTTTCTTTCCCTGAATTTCCAAATGGCAGAAATCCGGAAGAAGAACAACACCGTCAACAGCGATTTCATGCTCCTGCTGCGGCATTCGCTTGCGCAGCTGTACCTGAATTCTGGCCTTCAGCTCCTTTAAATCAAACGGCTTGCATAAATAATCATCAGCCCCCTCATTCAGCAGAGCCACACGATCATCGATGGCATCCTTTGCGGATAATACGATAACCGGAAGCTGCTTTAGCTTCAGCTCCTTGAGAAGCGCTTCACCACTGATACCCGGCAGCATCAAATCAAGCAGTACAAGCGATACATTGGTTTGCTGTAAAACCAGACGCGCTTCTGTTCCGGAATACGCATCCAGACAGGTGTAGTCCTTCTGCAGAAATTCACGAATCATGCTGTGGATCGTTTCATCATCCTCAACGATCAATATGCGTTCTTCACTCACAGCTTTGTAAAATCCTTCAAGGGCAGCGTATCTGTAATATTCATGCCAAAGCCCGTCAGCAGTGCAATGCCTTCCTCGCGATATGTATCGGTTTCCAGTGCAGCCGGCTCATGGGCATCGACACCGATGATTGCGGTATTGCCAACCTCTGCCGCAGTTTTCCAGAAATCTGTATGCGGATACTGCATGGTATGCATGATGTCATTATAGGCAGCCCCTGCCAGATTGTATTCCAGCGGTATGTTTAATTCCTTTGCGGCCTGACACAAGCGTATGGATTCCCGTTTTGCGACTTCATCAAAAACACGACGGCCGCGCATGAACAAATCCGGATGACACAAATAGGAATACAGACCGGTTTTCATTCCGGCGATGGCTTCATCCACATAGGCAATCAGCCATGCCTCCTCTTCGCATGCAGTCCCAAAATACACGCGCTCCTCATCCGTCTTATAATAATGATTACCAAAGATGATATAATCCAGCTTCCTGTCAATCAGAAATTGCTTCAGCCAATCGATATATTTGGGGAAATATTCGCATTCCAAACCGATTTTGATGGATATCTGATCCTTATATTTTTCCTTCAAGGATGAAATGGAGGCATAGTAGTCATCAAATTTTGACAACGGCATTCGCATGTTCGCCACAAAATCGCTGTCATATTTCCATGGGGAATGATCAGAAAATCCGATTTCCTCATAACCGTTTTTAATAGCACTTTGTACATATTCCTCATCCCTGCCTGAGGCATGCATACAGCGCCGGGTATGCATGTGATAATTTGTTTTACGCATAGCTGCTCCCTTCTTTTATCAACAGGTATACTATACCACAAGTTAAGAGGGAATAACAAAAAACTGACTGTATTTTATGCTTTTGAATGCATTACATACAGCCAGCTTCTATGCGTTGTATTCGTTTTCCACATACACAACAGCCTGATTTCTTCCTTTTTCCTTTGCCTTGTAAAGAGCCTGATCACTTCGTTCATAGACATCGTGAAAGCAGGCGTTTGCGTGCTTGATGAGGCAGCAGCCTATGCTCATAGTCAACACTCTGTGCATTTCCAAAAGGCGGATTGCACGGATACGCTCCAGTATCGTATCCAGCAGCTGCTGCAGCTGTGCTTCCTCCTGTATGCCGTTCAGATAGATACTGAACTCATCCCCGCCGATTCGTCCGGCAACATCATTGGGACGCAGTACATGCTTCATGATATCAACAATGCGTAAAATTGCTTCGTCTCCCACAAGATGACCATAGGTATCATTGACCTCCTTGAACTGGTCTACATCCAGAATAAGCAAAGCGCCCCAGGAAGCGGCATTCGCTTGCTTCATCTGTTCCTTGACGTGCTTTTCAAAAGCCTTCTTGTGATAAATTCCCGTAAATCCATCCAGCTCACTTGTGTAACGCAGCTTTTCGTTCTGTGCCATGATCTTCTTCTGCTGGTACTGGCTTTCCTCAAGCTCCATCTTCAATGCCAGACTTTGCCGTCCGCGCTTTTGTTCCTCTTTTTTTGCCAGCAGATTAAGCTGGTAGTTTTCCACAAGTGCATCCTTCAGCCGCTCATCCTCAAATTCACGCAGCAGACGAATGTACAGGTTGGACAGGCGGGCGAGCATCAGCGGATTATCGGCTAGATGAACCAGCGTCTCCATTTTCTGATACACCTTGTCGCACAAACAGCGATCCTTTTTACGCAGACAGATGTCAAAAAGAAAGGAAAGAAGCTGAAAGGTATTGTTCACATCCTGTTCCTGTCCGGATAGTCTCAGTATATCATCCACATGCATGCAGAATGCACTGTCATCCTTATTATAATCCGCCATAAAGGCAAGGGTGAGCACATAGTTTAGAAATAAAGAGGGGATGCCCATTTCCTGTTGATGCTCTACGAATAGCCTTTGCCATGCCGGGATACTTTCGTATTGACCAAGCTGTGCATATGCGATAATTATATTTGTAATCAAAACCGCATCCGAGCGATCCATTGGAATTCTGTTTTCTCTACGTTCTTTGAAGCCTTCCTTCAGATATTTCAAAGCATTGTCAAAATCCTCCACCTTGATAAACATCGTTCCGAGGTTATTCAAAATCAGATGGCGAAGATGCAGCTCGGGATGCTCCAGTGCTTTATAATACGCATTCAAAAACTGCTGCAGACCGGAAAGAAGATTGTCCTGATCACTGTATAGAACACCGGAAAAATTAGACAGCAGAATGTATGCCTTCGCACAGGCCTCATTGTTATCACACACTGTAATACCTGCCAGACAGTCACGAATCGCCAGTGCATTTTCTTTTTTCAGATAGTGGCAGAGAGTGCTGTAATAATAAGCAAGTGCCTCATATGCAGGGCATTGCTGCGCATGCGCAAGCCTTAAAAGCTCCCTGCTGTCCTCCTGCATTCCATCCACATCCCTGCAGGCGCGTTTTCTTTTAATTTCTTCATCGAGGATGACCATCTGCTTATCCATTATATTTATCTCCACCTTTGTGATTATTGTAACACACTTTTCTCATGGAACAAGAGAAACCGTTATATATAAATAGAATTCACACAGATTATTCCTGCCGACCCATACATCCGTATGTATTTGTACATGGATATTGCATGATTGCAACGGTTAAAAGCATAGAAAAGCATGAACCGATAAAAAATCCAGGAGCCTTTCCACATGCTTCTGGCTAGGGGCCGTTTTTATCTAAAAAGCAGGCAGAATACCCCCACCTCAGTGGTCGATGAACAGGTGTAGGATGAATGCGCATGCTTTCATTAGAAGCCGCTTGCTCTATAGCTGGCGGTAGTTCACGTATGCTGCAGATATTGGAATAAGGCCGATAGCAGGAAGGCTTTTCCGCTATTCTTCCCTTACGTATAGCAGCAATGGGAAGGCTATTTTCTATACGCATAGCGGAGGCAAACAGCCATAAGCACCATGACATCCATGCTTTCTTGTTTTTGTTATTGTAGAAAAAAGCTGAATATCTTTTTCATATTCAGCTCATCTTAATTAAAATATACGAATTCATCCTCCAGCGGCTGTGCTTCCGTCAGCTGCTTCACATACAGCACCGGAACATCCCCCTGATATTCCTCATCAAATTCGACTGCGATCTGTGCCGTGATGCTCACCCAGTCCTTTGGGATCAGATTACTTGCATGCTCATAATGACACAGCAGTCCAATCAGTGAAGTATCATCTGCACAACAGACCATGGCATACCGCCCAAAAACAAACGCATTCGGTATTCCGTCCACATGCGTTGCAATGACCTTTCCTTTCAGCTCTACGCTTTTTCCGTCATATTTACGGGGATGCTCCAGAGCATCCATATACCACAGACCATAATCGCCATCCTGAATGGTTATGATATCCGCTTGCAGATCAAAGGGCATCTCATCATCACCAAGCCCCACAATCTGACCGTCTTTTGTTTCATAAATCAGCTGTGCGCCCTTATTGATTGCCTTGATATTATTTCTCAGGTACAGCTTTTTGGTTGCTTCATCACAGCGGTTAAAAATGATCGTCTCCGAGTGCAGCAGCTGGTCATATATCATGGAGCGCATATTGTTTAGATAAACTTCAAATGTGGAAGCATCCACTGTGGATAAAATCTGAACCAGAAGCCAGTCGAAGGGATATTCCACATCCATAAAACCATTCAAATTCCAGGTTCCGTTAAATTCAATCATGACACGGTCAGGTTCAATCAAGCTGTCACATTTCTTTAAAAATTCATAGCTCATCGCCGCTTCATTATCCACTGTGACCAGAGCGGTATTTGTTTTTGTCAGAAAATCATCATCGTATTCTTCCATACCTTCTTCACAGGCGAGCAGCAGTGTGCGTTCTCCGGTATTGAATCCCGCATCCAGCAGAGTTTCCTTGATCAATGTTGTTTTACCGCTTTCCAGAAATCCGGTAAACAGATATACAGGTACTGTCATAACCTTCTCCTATTCCGCATGAAACAGCTCTTTCAGCTTATCTTCTTTAAGCTTGGAGCCAATAACACAAAATCTTCCGGTATAGGTAGGCTGTCCTTTTCGTATTTCAAATTCCTCCGGAACCAGATCAAAATACAGCCATTCCTTACCTTCTGTTTTCAGCATCCCCTTTGCACGCAGGATAATACCATATTCTTCACTGGTTGAAAGCCTCTTCAGGATGCGCTGAAGCTCCTCTTCCTGATAGGTACGCACGGTTTCCATTCCCCAGCTGGTGAATACCTCATCTGCGTGGTGATGGTGATGATGATGGTGATCATGCGTACAGCTGCAGCCTTCCCCATGCTCATGATGATGGTCATGCTCGTGACCGCATTCCTCTTCATGCCCGTGGTGATGGTCATGCTCGTGACTGCATTCCTCCCCATGCCCGTGGTGATGGCCATGCTCGTGGTGGTGACCGCATGTCGGACAGATGTCTGCTTCCGCAAGCAGCTCCTTTTCCAGTGACTGCTTCTGTTCCATAGCCTCCAGAATCTGTTCTCCGCTCAGCTCATCCCACGGAGTGGTGATGAATGTCGCATGTGCATTATGTGCTCTTACATCACGTGTTACACTTTGCAGCTTTTCCTCACTCAGATTTTGTGTACGGCTCAAAATAATGGTATTGGCATATTCGATTTGATTATTAAAGAACTCACCAAAGTTTTTCATATACATACGGCATTTCTGTGCATCCGCAACCGTCGTAAAGCTATTCATACAAATTTCGGTTTCTTCCGCCACTCCCTGTACCGCTCTTATTACATCCGACAGCTTACCGACACCGCTTGGCTCAATAATGATACGCTCCGGATGATATTCCGCAAGCACCTTCTTCAATGCCTCAGAAAAATCTCCAACCAGAGAACAACAGATACAGCCGGAATTCATTTCCCGGATTTCGATTCCTGCATCCTTTAAAAATCCACCGTCAATTCCGATTTCACCAAACTCATTTTCAATCAGAACGATCTTTTCCTTATGTAATACGTCCTTGATCAGCTTCTTGATCAGTGTTGTTTTTCCAGCTCCCAGAAAGCCGGAGATAATATCAATTTTTGTCATTCCAATAACCTTCTTTCCTGTTCCTTTGCAGTATTCCCAACGTCTGTTAGTATAACACCAGGATGCGAAACTTTCAAATGCAAAACCATCCTTCCTCACAATGCTGAAAGGTAATGCTAACTTCCTTCCAGCTTTCCCTTCCTTATCATAAAGACTCTTTCCTTATCAGGAAGACCCTGTTTCATGAGGATCAGAATGCTACACTTTATCAGCCAATTCTTACACAGTATAAAAGCTAGTCGCATTCCAAGTCAAAATATCCAATCCTAGCTCTGCCATTTTTGTTTTCCTATTATAGCGAACCAGCATTTCATAGAAACAGCAGCTTATAAAATCAGCATCAAGACCTTTCCTCTACGCTAAAACCCTGCATTTGCAAAGGCAAAAACAGGGTGCTTTCTTAATTCTCTTATGTAAAGAAGCTTCCAATTATAAAAAACCTCAGGATTCCTTATATTCCTCATCAATGCTCTCCCAGCATTCCGCATGCCGGATGCCCAGCTTTTTCGGTTCAAACAGCGGATCCTTTCCCTGCTTTTTCTGCTTTGTGTAATCCTTTAAAGCAAGGAAGGCAATATTGCCCAGAAAGAGAATCACCAGAATATTTTCAATCGCCATAAAGCCCATCAAAACATCAGCTAAATCCCATATGGTAGAAAAATCCGCCTGTGCGCCAAAGAAAATTACAGCAACTGTAACCAATCGGAATATAAGAAGTGCTTTCTTATCGTTGATGATAAACTTCAAATTGCTTTCCGCATAGCAATAGTTTCCAATCAGCGAGGAAAAGGCAAACAGGATAATGGAAATCGTTATGAAATGAATTCCCCAGACGCCTACCTCCGAGGAAACCGCTGTCTGAACATAGGGCATTCCTGTCAGTCCGTCCTCGATACCAAAATTCAGCAGCATGAAGGCTGTCGTCGAGCAGATGAGAATCGTATCAATAAAAACAGATATCGTCTGTACAAGTCCCTGCTTAACCGGATGAGATACATCCGCGGTTGCCCCGGCATTTGGTGCAGAGCCCATCCCGGCTTCATTGGAAAACAGTCCCCGCTTGATGCCATACATATCACAGGAGCCTGCAAAGCCTCCGAAGATTGCCTGTAAATCAAAGGCTTCCTGAAAAATCTGTGCGAATATCGCCGGCAGTCCGCTGATATTGGCTATCGTTATGTAAAGCCCCAGCAGAATATACAGCACGGCCATGATGGGAACAATCGTAGAGCTGATGATACCGATACGATGAACCCCTCCGAAGATGACCGCTGCAGTAGCCCCTGCAAGAACAAGACCAACAAGCATGGAGGCTGTTTGTGTTTCCGTTACGTAATATTCCAGCGCACTGCTCACATTATAGGCCTGTAAGCCGTTGAAGCCGAAAATAAAGCAGGCAATCAGCAATACGGCAAACAGAATCCCCAGCCATCTCTTATGCAAAGCTTTTTCTATATAATAAGCAGGACCTCCGCGAAACTGATCGCCATCGCGTTCCTTATATATCTGTGCCAGCGTGGATTCCACAAAGGCGCTGGCTCCTCCAATCAGTGCAATCACCCACATCCAGAAGATGGAGCCTGCACCCCCTGCAGCAAGAGCGGTTGCGACACCCGCAATGTTTCCGGTTCCTACACGGGAGGCCGTTGAGATCATCAATGCCTGAAAAGAGGATACACCGTCATGGTGATGTGCCTTTTCCCCAAGCAGACGCAACCCCTCCCCCAGCATGCGAAACTGTACAAAGCCTGTCCGTATGCTGAAATACAGACCAGCTGCGACCAATAAAATGATCAATATATTACTGTATAAAAAAGTGTTTAGATTTCCTAATAGCTCCTGAATGAAATTCACGCATTCACTTCCTTTCTTCTTATCGTACCCCGCATCCATCGCCTCATTCGCTGAATTTGCCCAAATAAAAACACGTTATTGGCGTGTTCAGGATGGAAATACCCGTATCAGTATACCATACTTATATAAAAATTGAAATCCTAGAATTTTAGTGATATATGATTGCATATCGCAAAACCTTTTCCATCGTGTTATACTTATACATATAAATAACGATGTAAAAAGGAGAGGCACATGAAATATCCGGTATTGCGAACCAGGTTTTTACCTAATTTATATAAGCATTGTAAAAAAGTACAGGTGCTTCATGTCAGCTATGAGGATCGGGGCTTTCTTTCATTTGATGAACAGCGCGGTATCTGGCTGAAGGAAACAAGAGAAAAGCTGTATGAACAGATTGAAGGCAATTTTACAACCTGTCAGGCTACGAGGGTATTCTCCCTCCATAGGGAAACCTTTGTCATTTTTAAGGATAATCTGACAAAGAAGCTCTTAACAGAGTTTTTGGAAAATCTACTCACTGAAATCAGCTATTATTGTGAAGATCAGGTGCAGTTTAGTTACCAGCTTCTCACTGCTGTATTGTTTCAGGATGGCTGTGAGCCAAGAATGACTATGGCAAATAAGCTTGGCATGGATATTGAAGACAGTGATGAAATCAAACAAAGCTCCGTCCTTCACAAGCCGGGCAAGCCGCCAAGAGGCAAGTATTTCAAGAGCTGGAAGGATTATGAACAGCAGATTTCCAAGCGGCCTGCAGTCCGCACATCAAATTCACAGCCTCAAAAGGAAGCGTCCACCGACATGGATGATTATATGTATTACATTTAAGAGTCCTTCAGCATATTGGTTTAGAAAAGCGATGAAAACATCGCTTTTTTACCATTCGGTAAACTATCACTTCTGTCACCTTTTCTGATTTATTCTTCCATCATGCTATAATAGAATAGGAGGTATGTTCTCATGTCTGTATATCTGATTCCCCTGCAGTCAGCACTGCTGCTGTTTCCGTTTCTTGCGGCGATGATCACGCTGCCTTATATCATTATGCAATATCGGAAATACGGATCGATACTGCCGATTCGTGTTCTGATTGTATATTCCTTTATATTTTATCTGCTATGCGCATATTTTCTTGTTGTGCTTCCCCTGCCGCCAATAGAAGAGGTCGCCAGCTATACAAAGCCGATTATGCAGCTGATTCCTTTTGCCTCTTTAAAAGAGTTCACCATGAACAGCTCCCTGATCTGGAATGATCCCGCTACCTATCTGACAGCATTGAATGAGCCAAGTCTTTATCTGATCGTCTTCAACATTCTGCTTACCGTTCCCTTTGGCGTTTATCTTCGCTACTATTTTCAATGCAGCTGGAAGAAAACCCTGCTGCTTACCTTTCTTCTGACCTTATCCTTTGAATGTCTGCAGCTGAGTGCACTGTTTGGATACTATCCACGCCCTTATCGTCTGTTTGATGTCGATGATCTCATTACCAATACACTGGGTGGTATGCTGGGGTATGCAATCACACCGGTATTTGCTCATTTTCTCGTTTCACGAAGCCGTATGGATGAAAAAGCATATGACCGTGGAAGAAGCGTATCCCCATTGCGCAGAGTCTTGGCATTTTTCTTTGACAATCTCATTGTCCTATTGACAACAGCCATTATCACTGCGCTGATTCTGTTCTTACATGACGAGTTCCTGCTGATCAACCCTGCCACACACATCTGTCTTATCTATCTGGCAGTCGTATTTGTGTATTTGTTCATTCTTCCGATACTCATGCACGGCAAAACGCCGGGAAAGGCAGCTGTGAAGATCAAGCTTGTAACCATGGATGGACACACACCGCACTGGTATCAGTATCTGCTTCATTTTATGATTCTTTACGGCCTCATCCTGCCTGCCCCGTTTTATATTTTTCATTGTGTGCTGGCCTTTCTAACGCAAAGCGCTGCAGCGCACTGGATGTACGGAGTAGCTGTGCTCATTCTGGCCTTCCTATATATCGTGACCATGTATCAGTGTATCCTGTCTTTGTTCGATAAGGACGCCATTCCCTGGTATGACAGATTCCTGCCGATAAAAAATCAATCCAGCATACAAGGGCTTGAGAAAGAAGCGCCAGCCTCAGACGCTACCTCGCCTACGGAGGAAGACATGAGCACATCAACCAGCTGATTGATTTCCTTGAGCGAATTGACCATAGGTCTATCCGTGAGGAAATGGGATGTGTACAGCCTTCGCCAAAAACATGAAGCTTTTTTAAAGGATACATATGAAAAAATCTGCATAGAGTCCATACAGTTTTTGACACATGGTCTGTTAAAATAAATACGAAAAAGCAAACAGCGCTTCTCAGACAGGTGCTGTTTTTTTTACTGGCTGCCTTATGTTCTCGACTTTGCGGCATCCCTATTCTCATGAACGAATTGTTAAAAGACTATACGCAGGACATTGCAGGAAACGTTGTTTGCTTACAGATATCGTCTGGAAGGAAAACTGAATCCTACATCCGCTATGCTTGATTTCACCATAAAAGCACAGCAGCCTTGTACAGGACTGCCAGCCTTTGCGCATTGCGAACAGCTTGTCCGCATACCGTTAAAAGATGCAGTCTGCTCATACATCGACTGCATCCATATAGTGTGTAAGCTTCTGAATAAAGGAATCATAATCCTGACAGGTCACCAGCTCATTGAGAAAGGAGGGCTCACTCAAAATCTCAATCAAATGATCGAAAATCTGCGCAAACAGCTTTCTGGAATCATCATGGACACCCAGCAGTGTGACGATATGAACCTCATGCGTTCCCCACTTCATGCCCTGTGGACACAAAACCACACTGATAAAGCTTTTCTTTGCATTGCTAGCCAGTGAATGCGGGACGGCGGCATCCTCAAATGCTGTCGAGGACATATGCTCACGCGCAAAGACATCGGTTGTAAAAGAAGCATCGGCATAATCAAGACGGATGGCATCATTGCACAGCGTCTGAATCAGTTGGGTACGATCCATGTTCATACTTGTATAAAACAATCTGGGATCAAACAGATCAAACAGAAAGTCCTTCAGCTTATTCTTATTTTTTTCAGTCAGCATCTTGGTGATGATGGTTTCAAGCTGATTCATATCCTTTTCAATCAGAAAGGGATGAATGATGATTGACGGCTGGGGAAATGGTGTTTCCACGGTAGAAATTATCAAATCCGCATGCAAAAGGTTTGGCTGATAGGAATGTATGGACATCGCATACTTAATGGTCACCTTGTCCTCAAAGCGACGACTGATCTTTTCCAGTGTAGTTTGATGCAGACTGTAATAATCTGCATAAAGAAACAGGACGGTCAGCTTATTTTTTGATTGTACATTATTTTCAAAATAGCTGCCGATATGGAAGGAGATAAAAGCAATTTCATCCTCATTTAAAACGATGTCATACATATCCTTAAACTGCTGGGCGATGTAAACCGCGATATCGTAAATCAGGGGATAGGTCGATTTTATCTTTGCTGTCAGCGGATTTTTGGCATAGTAATTATGCTCCACGCGATTGAACAGATTCTTTACATGAATCGTAAACTTCGCGATAAATTCCTCATCAAAGGGATCCAGCAGATAGCACTCCTCCACATTGTGTATAACGGTATGCGCAATATCTATATATTTCTGTTCAATGAAGGAGGAGATATTGGAGCCATTGATAAAGGAATAGTCAATCATTGTGGTGTTATTCATAATAATCAAGGTAAGATTATATAATTCCGCATCGTTGATCTGTATCGCATATGCCCCTTCGATATATTCCCGTATTTCCCTTGCCACCGTATACTGCGGGGTTTTGAAAAACGGTGTGAGGTCCACCTGTTCGTGCAGGATACAGCTGCTGCGGATGCGATCGATCATGACAATCAGGTGCAGAGCTGTATTATTCAGTGTATAGTCATTCGCAAACAGATTATTGCGTGAAAAAATATCATCCAGATTCTTTCGGAAATCCCAGAAGTGATAATGGTAGGTCAGCAGCCGTACCTCGTCCTTTAAAACAAAATTATCGTAGGAATCACTTGTTATCAGCCTGCTCATCAGCTGGCGCTTTTCTTTTTCACTGCCATCGATATACAGCACATCCTTTTCTCTGCGGATGCCGATCTGATAGGCGGATATCATTTTACGGATGCTGCGGATATCATTATCCACCGTGGATTCACTGACATAAAGCTCCTGTGCCAAATCAAAGATATCAATACCGTTCTTGGACGAAATCAGCTTCTGTATAATCAGATTCTGCCGGGTCTGCGGTGTTTCCAGATTATGCTTTCCGCTTTCCCGATAGCGCAGATACTGCTCACTGCTGCTCAGCCTGTAGCCCTTGTTTGTGGAAATAACCAGCGGCTCCTCGACATGCTCTTCATTCAGGGTACTGATGTATTTACGAATCTGGCGGGTGGAAACGTGAAGCAGCTGGGATAGCTCGGCTGCGGAAATCCAGCTTTCATAGTGATGCCATAAATAATCGAGCAATGTGGATATATTATCTTTCATGTTTGATCACTCTCCTGCCTTATCCCCCCTGTAAACAATGATAGTATTACATGATAAGTATACGTGAATTCAGAAATCCGCTCAACTTAAAAAAGTTCCGTGTACTAGGAACTTTTAAAATTTGTCTGTTTCCTCTGCATTCGTTATACTGAGGGTGTTGATAAGAAAGGAGGGCAGCTAAGCTGATTGGTATAAGAAAAAGAGACATATCACACGCTGAATCACTTCAGCCAAGTACGGGAATACTTTGATACATCTCTTCTTTATTCTAACACCAATCCAGAAAAATTTCATTCATTATTAAAAAAGTCCGAAGATTTCTAAGAAGCATACGGACACAAAGGAGATCATTATGAAAAACATTTTATTAGTTTGCGGTACAGGAGCCAGCAGCGGCTTTATGGCAAAAAACATTCGGCAGGCCGCAAAAGCCAGGGGATATAACATTTCCATAAAAGCACGTGGAGATGCAGAAGTGGAAGATTACATTGAAGAAATTGATATTTTACTTGTAGGCCCACATTTAAGATATATGCTGCAGGATTTGGAGGAAATCGCAGATCCCTACGATGTTCCTGTACGCATAATCCCTGAGGCGGCTTATGGTTCATTAGATGGAAATGCTGTGATTGATTTTTTATTAAGTGAATTCAAAGAGATTTAGTAAAAGAAAAGAAAGGTTTATGAAAACATGAAAAAATTTATGGATTGGATGACAAATGTTTTTGCACCAAAAATGAATAAGTTAGCAAGAAACCCATGGCTAGCAGCTGTTCAGGAAGCTATTTTAGCAGCTATGCCGGTCATCCTGATTGGTTCATTTGCAACCATATTCAGCATTCTGCGCGATTTTATACCACAATTACCTGATATTTCAAAGCTCAGTGATTTTTCCTTCGGGTTACTTTCCATCTTCCTTGCATATTTGATACCCACAACGGTTATGGAAAAGAAAAAGCATAAGAAAACTTCAAAACAGGCAGGAATGGCTGGTATTGCCTTGTTTCTAATGGTTATTTACCCAACCTTTGATGATGGAGGAAACTTCATAGTTCCTTTCGCAAATTTTGGAACAACAGGTATGCTGGCTGCACTTGTCGCAGGTCTATTTGTAGCAGCAGTCATGAATCAGTTCGCAAAGCATTCCTTCTTTAAAGAAGATACAGCACTTCCTGATTTTATAACTGTATGGTTTGATACCTTACTGCCTATCACATTATGTTTGATTGTAGGATGGTTATTCACCTTCGTTTTAGAAATCAGTATATTTGATGTTGTTTATCAGATATTTACTCCGTTCCTCGCAATTGGCCAATCCTTCTGGGGATTTGTCATTCTAAACTTTATAGGCTATGCGTTTCTTTATACGTTTGGTATTTCCACATGGATCATATATCCCATCACCTCAGTAATCTGTCTTCAGGGTATTGGTGATAATATGTCAGCAGTTGCTGCAGGAAATGCTCCTATATTTATCAATACGGGTGAAGCAGCAAATCTGTTCCTCATTGGAGGTGGTGGTACAACGCTTGCATTGGCAATTATGCTGTTATTCGCAAAATCAAAGAAACTAAAAATCATTGGTAAATCAACCATTGTTCCTTCCATATGTAATATTAACGAACCACTGGTGTTTGGAGCGCCTGTTGCATTTAATCCGATGCTGATGGTTCCTATGTGGATTATGGGCTTACTAGCACCGATCATTACATGGTTTGCACTTGACTGGGGATTGGTTCCAATACCGGCACAGACCTTTAATTTCTGGTATCTGCCAAGTCCAATCGTAGGTTTTCTGGTAACTGGTTCTATCGCAGGAACTATTCTCGTTTTGCTTATATTTGCAGTCAGCTGGTTTGTTTACTATCCTTTCTTTAAAATATATGATAAACAGTGTGTAACAGAAGAAGAAAAAGAATTTGAACAGAAAGAAAAGGCTCTAAACAGAAAAAAGAATAGAAAATCAGAGCTCGAAGATTCTTTGGAAGGAGAAGTGTAATTATGGCAAAAAAGACGAATGAAGAACTGAATGCAGCAGCTATGCAAATGATTTTATTTGCTGGTAACAGTCGTAATATGATTACAGAAGCTTTACAGGGAATAGAGAATGGAATGGATTCCGCTACAGTGAATGCGAAGCTGAAAGAGGCCAAGGACGAAATAACGAAGGCACATAAAATTCAAACAGATATGATACAAAGTACCATAGAAGAGGATGAAGTTGGAACAACATTATTATTCACGCATGCACAGGATACTCTTATGACTATTTATTCCGAGCTAAATATGGCAAAGCACATGACGAAATTGTTTTATCTCTTGAAAGAGCAGGTGTGTGCATAATGTGGAAAACAAATTCAGGATTCCCTAAAGATTTTCTATGGGGAGGAGCTATAGCGGCAAATCAGGCTGAGGGTGCATGGAATCTGGATGGGAAAGGGCCTTCCATTGCAGATATAGAAATTCTGCCAGAGCAGTATTCTCGCACAGAAATCGTAGGGATGAAGCATACAAAAGAGGATATTGATAGAGCTCTGACAGACCAATTCGGTTATTATCCAAGAAGATCTGCCATTGATTTTTATCATACGTATAAAGAAGATATCGCACTGCTTGCTGAAATGGGATTCAATAGTTTTCGGACATCTTTTAACTGGACAAGGATTTTTCCTACTGGAATGGAGGATCAGCCAAATGAGGCTGGATTAAAATTTTATGATGATTTGATTGATGAGATGTTAAAATATAATATCGAGCCTGTGATGACGATTACACATTATGAAATGCCTGTTCATCTTGTAACAGAATATAACGGATTGTTAAGCAAGAAAACAATCGATGCTTATGTAAAATATGCAAAAACACTGTTTGATCGTTATCATAAAAAGGTAAAATACTGGATACTGTTTAATCAGGTAAATTGCCTTGGCGGTTGGGGAGAGTTTTCTTCATTGGGTTTATTGCAGGGTTATAGTCAAAGCGATGTTTACCAGGCGATCCATCATCAGTTTATTGCAGGAGCTAAAGCAACAAAGTATGCTCATGAAACATATCCTGAATTACAGATTGGTATGATGCTGGGAGATGATACCCGTTATCCAAGAACATGCAAACCAGAAGATGTATTTGCGTGTACCCAGAAAAATCAAATGGATTTGTATTTCTTTTCTGATGTTACCTTACGTGGAGAATATCCAGGCTATGCGAAACGTTATTTCCGTGACCATGACATTCAGATTGAGATGAGCGATACTGAACTGACCTTATTAAAAGAAAACACCGTGGATTTCTTATCCTTCTCATATTATTTTACACAAACGATATCCGCACAATCTCAAGATGACGCAAATGCCGGGAAACCTAAAGAATCTACAGCAAATCCCTATCTGGAGAAATCTATCTGGGGCTGGGCAATTGATCCGTTAGGATTTAGAAATTCATTGAATCTATATTGGGATCGATATCAGAAGCCGATTTATATTGCTGAAAACGGACTTGGAGCGTTGGATGAAGTTGTAAATGGAGAGATTCATGATGATTATCGGATTGCATATCTTAGAGATAACATTGCTGCCATGAAGGAAGCCATCAAAGATGGGGTTCAGGTATTCGGGTATGCATCTTGGGGTCCTATTGATATCGTGTCCTGTTCGCAGGGAGAAATGAGTAAACGCTATGGTTATATCTATGTTGACCTCGATGATCGAGGTCATGGAAGTGGCAAGCGTTTAAAAAAGGATTCTTTTTATTGGTATCAGAAAGTTATATCCTCGAATGGTGAAAACCTGTCATAAGTATCTCATCAGCAATAGAGATTAAAAAAGATACATTCTATATGAAAAACAGATACATCTAAGAGGACTGTGTTTCATAGCTTCATTTATAACAGATACACTCCCCTGTGAGAAATGAATTGAAAAATCTATAGAAATACCTCGTGGCTCTGCCACGAG
>OGFC01000623.1_pt1 | contig 30553 bp, 29 predicted proteins | sample 1570841 | NCBI WGS metagenome assembly OGFC01 (sample SAMEA2582137, study PRJEB24529) | metagenome | biome: Human gut stool | place: China | collected 2011 | reverse complement strand
CACTCATTAGTTTAAAGCGCTATTTTACAAAACCACTCTCTAGTTTACATTACCTCTTCTAGTATAGAATTACTATATGTAAAAAATCCTCCTGCCCATATTGCAGAAAGATTTTTATTAAACTTCGTGTATCTTTCAAAGTATAAACCATACCCAGTAATCACATAGGGAGGAATATTGCTCGATATTAAAGCTTCCTTTTTGAATGTCTCCATGGACATCGCCTCACAGATGAGCCTGCTAGAAATAGTATAATCGCCAAATATTTGCTGAAATTGAAATTATGATATAGAAAGAGATTTCCCTGTACTAAGTCAAAGATAGTTACATATAAGATAAAATCGGCACCGTTATAATAAAGAATCATTGGAAACAATAATATGAATAAACTCAAAAAGCAGCTAACTAGAAGGTTTTCACATTTTCTTGATATCAAGGTTATGATACAGCCGCTGAGCACTACACCCGAACATCGAATGACATACAGCAAACAAGCATACTGCAAACATGAAATTCCCAACGGCAATGAAGATGCAATGCTCCAATCATTAGGTACTACAGCTTGCAATGGAGCATCCCATTGAAACATTGGATATATTTTATAAAATGCAAGTCCATCACTTAGATTGTAAAACAAATACATGAGTATCGACACCATTAGTACAACTATGTATTTAGCTCTATTCCTCGACCTTCTGCCCTTTTTTGTAGTCTCATACAGTATATACTCCTTTTTCTGCTGATCAAAGGTATAGATTCCATGTAAAGCAAATACAAGAGAAGCTATCAGAAGGATACTCATTTGAATATCTCGCTCTTGCGTATTCATTGCAAAAATAGCCTGATATCCCTTTTTATAAACGAGCACCTCACTCTCTAGATAATCCTTATAAAAAATCTTGAATGCCGTTTTATCTTTTATTTGATCCATACTCTTTTTCAATAAAACCTGATAATCTGCTTCTGATGCCGTCATTCCCCTATCTTTCTCTGCGGCAAGCCTTGTTAGCTCTGCTTCCTGCTTCTCATACAGCTTGTATTGTTTTTCAATATTACGTTTCTTAGCAGGATTCAGTACACCTCCATATTCTTTATATAGTTCTATCACCTTATCCTCAATGACAGAGTCCTGTCGCTGCCCAGCTATTGTATAAACATGATATCCCTGATAAACACACAGCAGTACACATATGATAAAGAATTTGTTGTTAGCTATGATTTTTTGAATTTCATGTACCAACAGATTGGTATGCTGTACAATCACAATCGAATGAGCATTCCATTTAGGTATCCTGACCTTATTATGTAAAAACAGGAATAACGCTGTAAAAAGGAACATACATATGATGATACATATACATAGGAGTTCAGCCAATGATATTGTAATAGAACGAAATGTAAATACTATATAATCCTGAAAAAACGTATGTGTATTACTGATTTCATATAAATTGAGGTAATGAAAGATACGCAGTATAGAGTTTACTGAAATAGTCTGGACAAGCAGATAAGAGATAGCCAGCAACGCACTCATGAAAAGGATGGAAAACTTCTGAAAGCATTGATACAAAAATGCAAATATCATTGCCAAAGTAAAGCCTGTAATGATTTTTATCGCAAATGTAATCCCATACCACAAACCTACACTACCTTGAAATGCGCTTGTGTACAGAGAAGGTATGCTTTGGATGGATGCTTCCCAATTTATGCCGCCATACAACCCCTGCAGGAGAAGCAGATATCCTCCTTCTATTAGGAGCGTAAGCAAAATACCTGTAATGAAGATAACAATGCATTTAGAAAAGCGGGATGCGACCCTTCCATATTTCGTAGTCGTTATCAAGGATGTCATATCTGCACTTTCATCGCTCTGCAATATGATAATCGATATAAATAACCAAGCAAAACAAATCATCACAGAGACAGAGCCTGTCACATAACGATCAAAAACAAGGAAGCCTTCATCACTGAAGCTTGTATTACGAAGCCTTTCATATGTATTTTTTGTGAAATCCAACTCCTGTAGCTTCTCATCCGACATTGTAATATGCATGGGATTGTTTTTGAGAAAATCCGTTTTCTCCAGAATACCATCCAGATAAGATTCATACTCCGTTATACGATTATAATAGGTATGGAGATATTGGTATATCTGCAAATAAGCATTGAAATTTGTATAGCAATCCGATTGCAGGAATTTTTGATATTCCAATAGAAATTCTGCATCATTCTTCTGGGCTTCCATATCATTATGAAAGGCTTCAGATAAATGACGTTGTTCCTCATATTGCTTCACCTGTGTATAGAATGTGTATTTTTTTTCTACCCACGCCTTTTTATCCTGCAGATTTTTACCATTTACTTGTTTATTTATGCTGAAGTAAACATCTTTATGTTTTGCCATTACATCATCACTCTGTAATTGTTCCATATACAGAAAGGTGAATGTCGCAAAAAGAAGAAGAAGGATGGCAACGAGCAGATTGCGCTTTGATGTAAGCTTTCTTATCTCATATCGTATAAGTTGCATAAAAATTATCCCATATAATACAGATAAGCATCTTCAAGTGAAGGGAGAATTGAGCTTCCACTAACTTCATCAGCTATATAGCGTACATGAAAAACAGTATCCAAACGCAATGACCTTGTAATTTTATGTGTTCTCTGAAATTCCTCCCATGCTTCTTCTGCAATCATATCTTCCTGTACTCGTCCCTTTAAGCGTTCAATCAACTCCGTTATACTACCTTCAAACAACAGATTTCCATCCTTTATGAATAATATTTCTTTTGCGATCGTCTCAATATCCTGCATAACATGTGTTGCAATTAAAACTATCTTATCTTTTGCAATCATAGAAATATAATTGCGCAATCGTATTCTCTCCAATGGATCCAAGCCTGCCGTCGGTTCATCAAGGATCAGCACCTTTGGATCATTTAGTAGCGCCTGCAGGAAAAATAACCGTTGCTTCATCCCTCCGGAGTAGGCCTTAATTTTCCGATTCAGATAAGTATCAAGGTTAAGTATACTGCTTAATGCCTTTATTTTTTGTTCCGCTTCCTCTTTTTTTATTCCTTTTAGTGCTGCCATATAATACAAAAACTGCTTCGCCGTAAAATCGCCGTATCCCGTTGTTATTTGCGGCATGTAGCCAAGAATATTGCGATAGGTAGAGCCCATCTTTTTTATTTCATCTCCACAATAAGAAATCGTACCTTCATATTGCGTTAAATTCGTTGTAATCATTTGTAATAGCGTACTTTTTCCTGCACCATTTGGTCCAATAATACCATAAACCCCTGGGTGTAGCACAAAGCTCATATCACGTACGGCTACCGTTTTCCCATAATTCTTCGTCACCTTTTGAACATTTAACGATATCATGAGGCACCCCCTTATTTTAATTCAATTTGTACATACTTTTGAAATTTATCTTCTTTGATCGGATACCTATAAAATTTATTTCCATTTGCAAAATAAAATGATTGATGGATGATTCCCTGTGGCAATCCTTCCATATGTTCTAAAACTGTCTTATCAAGCAATTCCCCTTTTCTGTTAAACAGATAAAGATTTTTCATATCGATATCGCATAAGACGATATAGTCATCATTTACAAAAGCACTAAAAGAATAGGTATCCAATAATTTCTTTTTCTTATTTGATTCAACATCATAGTAAAAGACACCTTCCTTTTCCCCATTTCCTACTTCAATCAAAAACTGGCTGTTTGCATAATAAACGCTTTTCTCCTTCTGCCAGACCTTCAGGCTGTTATCAGTAAGTGATCCTTTCAATATAGCATTCTTTATGACTTCTTGTTTATCCTGATAAATTTCTGTAGTTATATATACACTATCATCTTCAAAAAACATATTTATAATTTTTGTATCAGGTTCTAATTCAAAGCATATTTCATCCTCATTATCAGACAGATCATAAGCGTGCACCTTGTTGCTCTCTGCATAATATAAAACATTTCTATGTATTGTAAAGGCAAAGGAAACATCCTCGCCTTCATCACCTTTTGTGACAGAAAGAAGCTTTTCTTCCTCCGTTCCATCAAAATTACTTCTTATAATGGTTTCCGTTAATTGATCTTTTTTATCAAAGTCTTCTACTACATAATAAAGCTTATCTCCATATACAGTATAGTTTGAACGCATTTCATCAGAAATGCTACTACAGCTATCTACATTGTCAAAATCACAGCCGGATTCAGGGTTTGAATCCATTATATTTGTGCTCTTGCCATCATAAAAAACTGTATATTTATGTGTTCCTTCAGAATTTTCATAAACAGGGAACAATAATGCCCCACCTTTAATATCTGCCATGAAAGAGGAAGATGCCATAGAATTTTTCAGTGTAGCATAATCAGCTTCATAATGCAGGGCTTTCTCATCAACTTTCTGTGTCTGTTTGCCACTGCAACCGCTTAGCAAAGAAAACACTAGGAAATATAAAGCAACTCTAGCGATACATCTTCTCATAATATCACACCACCTTTTCAATTATCATGTAAAAGCAGGATGCCCCTCATATGTAAAAATCAATTAAAGCATATAGATTTGTATACCAGAATAGAATGAAGATAGTTGGAAAATCAGCAAACAACATACATAGATAAATGTGTCCATTCTTTTTGTTTAAACATGATTTTCCCAAATCCATAGAGTACTATATTAAACCACAAATGATAGAATAACGAATAATTAACGCACTGTTTTTTTCTAATTTCATAATAAGCTATTCCCTCCCCTATGTCAACTCTTTATAATTGATGTGCTTGTAAATTATACAAAAAAAATCCTCCTGCCCATATTGCAGAAAGATTTGTACTGCCTTATTTTATATTGATCCAGCGATCCTTACCGTCCTCATACACATTTGCACTCAATAAATATAAGGGAACCAGTAAATAAAACTGTACCACATAATACAAGCCATAGATGCCAATGATACTGATCAGCGCCTGTGTATTGTTTGCAGCACTTGTGAATACCTCCATCAGATTGTTACTGATATCATTTCCCAAAAAGGATGTTACCACAAGCAGAATACCGATTTGAGCGATAACAAACCAAAGCATATATACAAGGGAGCCGCGAAGAATCACACGGATTTGTTCCCACAGCAACTGAAAGCTCCCCATCACAAGTGCTTTGATTCGGGTAACACCATCATATACACCATAGGCAATCAGTGCATTCCACAAAATAAAGAAGACATTCAGTACACTCATGCCCACATAGTACAACGGTGGAACCATGATGAGAAATGTTGCCACGGTACTGACCAACAGCTGAATCAAGCTCACAATCAGTCCTGCTAGAATCAGATACACAAAGCGGGAAGCGCCGTATCGCATATCCTTTACACCAAAGGATTCATTACGCACCCTTTGAATAAACAGAAACAGAATCACATAGTTGACCAGTGAAAAAAACAAAGAGAGAAGAAAGCTTAAAATGGAATACACCAGCGATTTGGCATCCATCACAAAAACCAGAGAGTCCTTACACAGGGATATGAGCAGGCTGGAAACAAGCAGAATGGCAAACAACCGTAAATGATGCCCCTTCAGCTGTGCAGAAAGCTGCTCCTTATATTGTTGATATGTTTTCATAATTACCTCCATATGACCCGCTGCAAACGGGCTTTGATGCTTGAACTTCTGAAAGCCTCCGGTTTTACCCGGCTTCCACATTCATAATACAAAACATTATACGAGAAAGCGAAAAGAAAAGCAACCGCTCAAAGAGCATGCTGCTTGGTGATTTCGGATTCCCTTATGGGAGTGGCATATTGCAAAAAGTATTTTTCAACCTTTTTACGTGACACACATTTCAAAGAGATGCACTGATGATTCTTCAATTCGATATTCAATACATCCAAATCATTGCGGCTGGAGGTGATCGACCATTTAGCTACATCCTGCCAGAACAGCAGAAAGCACTCCTCCTTGCCATTATTGAGATAGAAGACTGCATAGCTTTCATAAAATTCAATCAGCACGACATCCTTCACAAATAATAGGCAATACAGAAACAGAAAGGTTATAACGATTCCTATCAGATAGACACGGGTAAACAGCAATGCAATCCCGATGAAAAGGAATACGGCAATGATCAGATACGGCTTTGCATTGATCTGATCGATTTTTCTTCCGTCTGTGGGCAAATTTCTGATTTTTAGCACCTTACTTTTTACGTTCACGTTCGACACCTTCTTATCTAGAAATTATTATATATGAAATAATTATTATATCAATATAATCACACAATTCCACTTATTTCTTATATATATTTCGCATATTTCCATGTATAATATTCCTATGTCATCACACAGAAAGGACGTGTTTTCATGTTTGACATTCTGAAGGATATCGATCAATGGGGAAAGGGCTCCCTGTTCAAATACGGCTTCCTGCAAAGCCTTATCATCATGCTGATTTTTCTGTTATGTGCCTGGCTTTGCAAACGGGCGATCAACCGCTGGATACGTAAAAAGGAAATCGTGAATGCGAAGTTTATTATGCGCATTGTCAAAATCACCCTATACACCATAGCCATATACGGCTGTCTATCTCTACTGACCCCCTTTGAAAGTGTGCTTGGTAAAATCTGGGGAAGTGCAGGTATCATCGCGGTTGTATTAGGTCTTGCAGCTCAGGAATCCATGGGTAATTTTGTAAACGGACTGCTGATCACCACCTTTAAGCCATTTAAAATCGGTGACCTTGTAAAGGTCAACAATGGTGAATATGAGGGCTATGTGGTCGATATCTCCCTGCGTGACACGGTGATACGTACCTACGAAAACACAAAGATCATCATACCAAACAGCACGATGAACAAGGCCGTGCTGGAAAACGTAAGTTTGACCAATCATACAAAAGGCAATTTTTTAACCCTGGATATCGCTTATGAAAGTGATCTGGATAAGGCGATGAATATTATGAAGGAAGAAATCATGCGGCATCCCGCCTATGTGGATCCCCGTACAAAGGAGGAGCTGCAAAATCATGTGGAACCGGTCATCGTTCGCCTTACCTCCTTCAACGATTCATCCCTGACCCTGCGTGCCACCGTATATTCACGTGATAACTCAGAAGGCTTTGCGATGCTGTCCGATCTGCGCATCGCAATCAAAAAGCGCTTTGATCAGGAAGGCATTGAATTTCCTTATCCGCACCGAACAATTACTTATAAAGAAAAAAGCGAGGGTATTGCAGATAGGAAGTAGCAGCCTGCGCATAGGAGAAAAGCATCCCGATTTCCATAATGGATTTGGGATGCTTCTTTTCTTTATTTCCCTTTTCTTCAAGCGGGAAAACGCGCGACTGATCTGACGGCTGCACGTCTGCTTGGACGGCGCTGGGAAGAAGAAGCACTGCTATCATAGCTTCTGCTGCGTCCACCCTTACTATAGCCACCCTTGGCTCCGGTTCCTCTTCCATTGGAACGGTTGCTGTTTTTACGCTTCGGTGCACTGTCAATCTCCACCATAACTTCCACACCGCGGATATGACTGCGCTGCATGTTGCTTAATACAGCATCTACCTTGCTGGCCTCCACATCTACCAGAGTGAACTCCTTGCGTACATCGATACGTCCGATGGCTTTTCCATTCAATCCGGATTCCTCAATGATTGCCGCTACAATATTCCCCGGCTGCACCCCATTGTTTCTTCCGACATTGAATTTCAATGTAATAGCATCAAATGCAGATGCATAACGCTTCACATCCTCATCCGCCTCGATGTCGATGATTTCATTCTTATAGGTCATGGAAATCAATGCGGAAATGATGTTTTCCAGAGCGATTCCCTCTGCCATCAGTTCATTTGCAATCTCCATGCTTTCTTCTGTGATACCCTCATCACATGCTTCCTTCACCTTAGCGACAAAAGCATTGCGGTTTGCTTCCATCATCTGTGCGCTGGTTGGCAGTGCATGACGGACAATGTTGGTTTTCGTATAGCGAATGATGTCACGGATTCCCGCACGCTGCTTTCCTCCGCTTACCAGAGTAATCGCAAGTCCCTTCTTGCCGGCTCTTCCGGTACGACCGACACGATGGATGTAATATTCGTTATCCTGTGGAATATCAAAGTTTACAACCAGATCGATATCATCCACGTCGATTCCGCGGGCTGCGACATCCGTAGCAATCAGAATCGGATAATTTCCGGAACGAAACTGCTCCATAACACGGGAACGGAATTCCTGCTTCATATCTCCATGCAGAGAAATAGCCTTAATATCATGCTTATTCAGCTCATCACACAACTCATCAACCATTTTCTTCGTATTGCAGAAGATCATGCACAAATCCGGATCGTAGTGAGACAGCAGCACACGCAATGCATTTGCTTTTTTTCCACGCGGTGCATCATAATAAATCTGTTCTACTGTATCAATGGTACGCTGTGCGGATTTGATTTCCACACGTACCGGATCATTCTGGAATTCCTTTGTAATGCGCAGAATTTCCGCAGGCCATGTTGCTGAGAACAGAATCGTCTGATGCTCGTTGCCCTCCGGCATCATGGACAGGATTTCTTCGATATCTTCCTTAAAGCCCATGTTCAGCATCTCATCCGCTTCATCCAGAATCACCATATTGGTATTATCCAGCTTCAGTGTGCGACGGTTCAAATGATCCATAATACGGCCCGGTGTACCGACTACGATACCGCAGCCTCTTTTCAGAAGCTGAATCTGACGGTCAATCGGCTGACCTCCGTAAATCGGAACGATCTTAACGCCTTCCTTATACTTTGAAAATTTTCTAAGCTCGGTAGCTACCTGAGTTACCAGCTCTCTAGTTGGACAGATGATCAGTGCGTTCGGATATCTTGTTCCCTGACATACTTTCTCAATCGCCGGGATACCGAATGCAGCAGTTTTACCTGTTCCTGTATTTGAACGACCAAGCACATCCTTGCCCTCCATAATAAGCGGAATGGATTGTGCCTGAATATCGGTTGCATTTTCATATCCCATTTCTTCAACAGCCTTCATTACCTCGCTGCTGATCTGTAATTCATTAAATGTTGTCATTGTTACCTTCTTTCTATCATTGCAGGTTAAAAACTCGTAATAACTTACTAAGTTTACCATATGATGGTACATACGTCAATTTATAATTCTATCATCCGTCAGTTTTCCCATATAAAGCAGCTGCATTCTGTAAATTAAAAAAAACAGTGCCATGCACTATTTTCTGTTATCTATGCCATCCTGCGGTAGCAGTCCTCCAGACGCTCTACGAGACGATCCTTGGAAAGGTCAAGCACAAAGGACAGCTCCTCACAGAGCACACCCTCGATTCGGGAAAGGCATTCCTGATAACGGATTCCCTTTTTCCCCTCGGCATATTTCCAGTACAGCAGACCGATCAACAGTTGTACCTGCTGTTCCAGCTTATAATCAACGATGCTCTGCTGAATCTGCATAAGTGTCAGACTTGCAGGAAGAGTAGAGCTCTGTTTGGGAGAGAACAGCTTCTTCAAAATAAGATCTGCCTCATCACTTTCCATCAGGTTTCGCACACCTACCAGCGGCAGGCTTTTGAATGGTATGGAACAGGTACTTCCATCCGCAGCCGTAATCACCATACGCTTTTCTTTTTTGTCGATGCCTGTGACATCACAGATGCCCAGGTTTGGATGAAATACCTTTTCTTCGTAGTTTACCATGTTATATACCTCGATACCCTCAGTCTATGCTTTTTTTCGTGAAAAGTCAAACGATTATCAAAAGAATGCAATGCCGGATGCATCGCAGGCATAAGCAAACCGACGAAAGAGGAAGGCTGATGCATTGGTTCAAAAGGAGGATAAGAATAACGATTATACGCAGCATTTCACTGTTATGTATTCCTACAATGGCAGTAGGCAAGGCGCCCATCGCCTTATAACCTTATATATATCTGAAAGCATACCTCAACCCATAAGGCACGAAAAGCGACATGCAGCCTGCCGAAGAGCTCCTTCTGGAAAATTCTCATATGAAACATCCTTTCGTGCAGCGAAGCGTCCCCTATATAAGCACAGATCGTTATTCAGTGATAAGATTCAGTGATAAGGCGGAACCATCACAATCAGATAGCATAGAGCAGATTGGTACCCCTTCCTTGTTTTGAAAAAGCATAGAATCAGCGCTCATCGCATATATAATCGCAAACAGCAGCTGGTCCAGAAATAACCATACCTTCCCTTATCCCATGAAGATGCTGCATTTGTTAATCAAATTCTGAGGGAGTCTTGTATAAACGATATGTGATAGCATAGCTGCTCATAATCCTTACGGACTTGCAGCTCTATGATTTTCGTTATGCTAAATCGCTGAATAGAAATATAAAAAGCATCCCATTTTTCAAATAATTACGAAAGTTCTTGCTTTTCTCATTTGCTGTGTTATACTGAAAGAGTAATAACAAGCAAATAACTATGATTTCAATATTCACATATCAGGAATTGTAATTATCTCATTGTACAATTCACGTATGTGTTTTTTTATGCCATGAGAGTGCTTCTTATCTACATCATAAGGAGGTACTAATATGAGTACAGGTAAAGTAAAATGGTTTAACGCAGACAAAGGATACGGATTTATTACAACAGACGCTGGACAGGATCTGTTTGTACACTATTCTGAAATCCAGACTTCCGGATTCCGTACATTGGAAGAGGGAGCAAAGGTAAACTTCGAGATCAATACAAACGATCGCGGAGACCACGCTGCAAACGTAACTGTAATTTAATTACACAGAGAAAGAACCGTCGAAATGAAATCGGCGGTTTTTTTATATCCCCGAGGAGGAGATTTTCGCAAAAGGTCTACCTGCGAAACCCTTGCTTATGCAAGGAAGCACCTGTACGTACAGTTGTTTGATATCGAATGGAACGCAGGTTCCCTGTATCCCGATATAGAAAAGACTCCGCATACCTGCAGAGCCTTTTCTAAAATTATAGGGGATAGAATGATGTTATACGTAAATTAGGGATAGTTTTCGGGGATCATTTACGTATCAGCAGTTTTCTCATCTGCCAACCATACTATACAGCAGTTAATTTCCGCAATTTGTCGAACTATGTCGCCTGCTCGTTTTTTTCTTCATTCACATGAATGAGCGGCTTCAAAAGCTCATAGAAGTCCTCATATGGAACAAATTGAATTTCCTCATCCTTTTTATAAGCCACATAATATTTCCCGTAGCTGTCATAGATCACTTCATATTTATCCTTTTTTACAAGCACCGTTGTCAGTGGTATCTTGTAGCGAGTCTTATTTCCATTTACCAGCTTATCTTCATATGCATAATGCGTGCTGGCATATACAGGATGATCAATACCCGCAATCGTCAAGCTGCCCTTTTCAATATCAGGCAGATACAGATCACTTTCGCCCATCTCTATATATTTATCTGGAAATTTCACAGCAGCAGCCTGCGCTACAGCCTGTTCCTCAAGTCCTGTAATCTGCAAATCCATCACCTTCCTATGCATCGTATTATATCATGAATTTCATTGTTTTTGACATTCCGCGATTGCTATCACACAATTTGTGTATAAAAAATCAGGATTCCACACATTTTTCCATTATCCCGCCATATTTAAACGGAAAGTTTTTTGTATACTATAGGCAAGCAAGTGGTAATCTTGCTGGTATGATAAAATTCCCCCCAAGAATAACTTCATACTTTCTCCCTTTCAATATAAAGATAATAAGATACAAAAGAAGCTCATGAACCCAAGCATGAGCTTCTTTTGTTTTATTTATGATGATTTCTTGTGTATTGCTTCCAAAGCCCAGATGTTTGTATCTCGTCGAAACAGCAGGCAGATTGCAACACCTGTGAATCCCAGCAGCAGAAATAGAAGCGCTGCACCGCTCCCCGCTCCCTGCCCGACAGCATGCACAAGCAGAGGAGATGCTTCCCGGCTTGCCATAAAGGGCTCAAGGATATAATCCACAAGCACTCCTCCCAGACAATATCCTGCCGGAATTGTGAAAAACTGAAGAGAGTTTCTTGCGGCATATACTCTTCCCTGCATAGCAAGGGGAATATGCTCCCGCAGCAGCACATCCATATTCGTATTCATTACCGGAATAAACAGCCAGCCCAGAATCGCTCCCAGACACCATAACGATGGTCCTCTTCCCAGTGCCAGTAAAAAGCTTTCGGTTCCCATACTGATTAGCAGAGCATTATGAATTGTCCGCACACGGTGATGCTTTGTCGGGCGTAGCATTAGAAGAAGACTCCCGCTCAGATTTGCCAGTCCCATACAGGTATTCACCAGACCCAATACAGCTTCACTGCCACCCTCACGCATCAGCAGCATATAGGGGAGTGCGGCATCATAGGCGGAGGCTACCAAATTTATCGCAGCCAGATACAGGATCAGATCCAGAACACCGCGATTCGCTCGCAGCCAGCGAAGTCCGCTTTTCACCCCGCTCAGTAAGGGCTCCTTTTTCATAGACTGTGCCTTGGCAGCAGGCAGCTTTATGAAAAAGGCCAGTGCGATAAAGGCAACGCCGAAGCTGATGAGATCAAGCAGCAGGATTGTCTGCATACCGAATAGTGCATATAAAGACGTTGCAAAGATGGGAACCAGCAGCGTATTCAGCGAATTGGAAAACATTCGCAGAGCGCCTGCTCTGGCATAGTGCTTCTTCGGTGTCACCAGTGTAATCGCCACTTCACTGGAGGGCTGCTGCAGCGTATTCATAAACCCATTGACAGCGTTCAGTATATACAAATGCCAAATCTCCAGCGTTCCCTGCAGCATAAGGAAACCAATTCCAAGGGTCGTGGCAGCTGCCAGACTATCACAGATCAGCATTGTCTTCCTTTTATCCCAGCGATCACACAGGGATCCGGCAAATAAGCCGAACAGCACATAGGGAGTGTAAGAACAGATGGATAGCATCGCACTGACCATAGCACTGCCGGATTGCTGCAGACTCCATATGACAAGTGCAAAGCTCGTCATAGAGCTTCCCAGCTGTGAGCATGCCTGCGTACTCCAGAGTACAAGAAAAACATGCAGCTCTTTTATCGTTTGTTTCAGATTGTTCATTTTGACTTTGCTCCTTTTCTACAATGATTGTATGATAGGCAAAGTCAGCGGACGAGTCCGTACTCATTGCTCCATGCAAGCGATTCGTCCATCAGACTTTGCATGGAGCTACTGCATAAGGTAATTTCATAATATCCCCTTTCATTTACGGCTGTGTACAGCCGGAGAAAGCATGCGATTCCTCACAAGCATAGAAAGACTCCGTAAAGCTTGTAAATGGATACGTAGAAGTCTTTACAGCAAGTCTTACCTTTTCTATTATACCACAGCCTCGCTGTATGCTTCCCATAATGTAAAACGATAAGGGGAAATTATAACATAGTTTTCCACAGTATCTACATTATTTGTTGACAAGTATTTCGTATACTATAGGCAGCAAGTAAGAAAAGCTTGCTAGTATGATAATTCCCCAAAAGCAAAATCATACTTTCTCTCTTTCATTTAAAACTGATAATAATAGAAACGCACTGTTCCCCCAAGCAGTGCGTTTCTATTGTTTCAAGCCATGCGAGAGGCTGATTTTTGATATCGTCAGAGGTATGCTTCCCTCCTATGGAAATGAAGATGAAAAGCGTGGTGAAAGCCCCTGTGGCAATACAGGAAAGCAACAACATAATTTCACATAGTTGCGACATATTTTTCAGATAACAATTTCGTATACTGTAGTCAGCAAGAGGAACTCTTGCCAAGTATGATAATTTCCCCCTCAAATGAAATTCATACTTTCTCCCTTTCATTTAATTTTATAATTCTAAAAGGAAAAGAACGCACCCCCTCAGCGTTCTTTTTCTTTTGTCTTCATTTATTGCTGAATTCTCATCACCATTCCCTCTCCTGCCAGCTCCATGGTGTATGTGTCGTATGACGCTATGCAATACGTTTGTTTGCACATGTACAGGGCAAAGTGAGGAATCTTCGCTGTTGCAGAAACAAAATCCGGTCAAAGAGCCCTTGCTGCCTAAACATTATCCCATACAGGATAAAAGATATTGCAATGCTTCCCAGGCAATCGGTATAAGCAATGCCGGCAGCAGATTTCCGATTTTGATCTGCTTTCCGAAAAACAGATTGATACCAACACCGAAAATCAATACATTGCCAACCAGTGAGAGATTATTGATCAGCGCTTCACGAAACAGAGGAGAAAGAAAGCCGGCCAGAAGTGTGATAGCGCCCTGATAGAAAAAGAGCGGAACTGCTGCAAACAATACGCCGATTCCAAGGGCAGAGGCGAAAACCATGGATATAATGCCATCGAGAATCGCCTTTGTTATCAGCATGGAGGCATCATGTGTCAAACCATCCTGCAATGCGCCTACCACAGCCATCGCTCCGACACAAATAACAAGCGCATTACTCACAAAGCCTTCCACAAATTTATCATCCCTGCTTTTCACCATATTCTGCAGACGATGCGCCAATCCCTCCATGCGATCCTCTAAGCGCAAAAGCTCTCCGACAACCGCACCGATTCCCAGTGAGCAGATCAGCAACAGCGTGCCATTGGTTTCTAGCTGTGCGCCCTCCACATGCATCATGGCACTTAGCGCTCCGCTGATTCCGATAAACAATGTGCATAAGCCAAGTGAGCGCATGAGCAAATCACGAACACGAAGCGGAAGTCCGCCCTTAACCAGCATGCCGATGGCTCCTCCAACAATCACAGCAGCCGCATTGATCACTGTCCCCATAAAATAGCCTCCCTTTTTTTCCTACAAATGTACCACTCCGCAATATAAAAGTCAATGGATTCCACTAAGGCTGTTTATGAAACAGCTGCGAAAATGCATAACGTATGCAAATAAAAAAAGGTTTTTCATCTCCTTGTGTACATCACGAAATGAAAAACCTCTTATTACCGCAATAAGCAGCAGCCTGCGTTACGCTTCGCTTATAAGAACTGGTTCAGCATACTTGCAAGCTGTGTCTTTGGCTGATAGCCGGAAATCTGTTTTACTGCCTCTCCGTCCTTAAATACAATCATGGTAGGGACAGACATGATACCATATTTCATCGCCAGATCGCCTTCCTGATCTACATCAACCTTGACAATTTCCATTCTCCCCTTCATATCCTCTGCCAAATCCTCCAGCACAGGTGCCAGCATTTTGCATGGTCCGCACCAGGTCGCAAAGAAATCCACCAGGACAACACCCTGTTTTGTAATTTGTTCAAATTCTGCTTTATTTATAACTTTCATAATTTCGTACCTCCGACTATCCACAGTATATCACATTCTGCAGGAAACATGCATGAAAATGCTCATACTGCAAAATATTTCTGCAATGCCTTGAAGATTCCCTCATCATTATTACTGTCGGTCTCCTCATCCGCTGCCGCCTTGACCTCAGCCATAGCATTTCCCATCGCAATACCGATACCTGCGGCCTGCAGCATTTCGATATCATTCTCTCCATCACCAAAAGCCATCACATCGCGCATGGAAATCCCCAGCATGTCCACCAGTGCCTGCAAACCGCTTCCCTTTGTAATACCAAGCGGCATCAGCTCCAGCCATTTCGGCGTTGTCAGCCCCAGCCAGTAGCGATCCTTTAAATCCCTTTTCGCTTGTGCGCTTACTTCAGCCATCACATCCGCGTGATAGGCGATACTCACCTTATTGATACTGCGGTCTATTTCTTCCCACGTATCTATATAATGAATATTCGGATAGCCCTTTCGATTATCTGCCAAAAGCGCAAAGGCACCTCCCGTCCATGGATAATCCTCTCCCAGATTGTGTATCCTGCGATATTCCGCTTTTTCCTTGATGATACTTTCCGGATTATAATCATACAATCCGTCATCAAACTGCGCCATAAATTCAACATCCCATTGTCGGAAATATGTAAAAAGCTCTTTCATTTCAATGCGTCCCATCTGCTTGCGGATATGGCGCTTACCACTTGCAAGATCATACAGAATCAAACCGTTGACCTCTAGCAGATAGCCTCCGTATGCATCCATACAAAGCTCCTTGGCATATTCCAGCAGCTTGCAATAGCTTCTTCCGCTAGCCAGAACAAGACGTACCCCCTGTTGCTGCACACGCAGCAGCAGCTCCTTTGTTTTCGGTGAAATCTTATTTTCGCTTGTCAGCAGTGTTCCATCCATATCCATTACAATCATCTGTATCATTTCTATCACGCCCCTTATGAATAGGATTATACAATGAATACCTTCAGAAGTAAAATCATACTGGAAGAAGAAAAAAAAGAATGCTATACTGAATGCACAACGTGGAGGTACTGCAATGAAAATACAGAAAACGAATGCCATGCGCATTCTTGACAGCAACAGGCTGCCATATGAAGTGTTCAGCTATGCACATGGAACAGAGCCTATCGCCGGTCTGGCTGTAGCGAAGCAGCTGCAGGAGGATCCGGAACAGGTTTTCAAAACACTGGTAACGGTTGCGAACACGAAGGAATATATCGTTTTCGTAATTCCGGTTGCGTATGAGCTGCACCTGAAGAAATGTGCAAAAGCTGCCGGTGTGAAATCCGTGGAAATGATTCATGTAAAGGATATCAACAAACTAACAGGCTATGTACGCGGAGGCTGTTCCCCTATTGGCATGAAGAAGCAATTCCGTACCTTTGTGCACGAAAGCTGTACCCGGCTTCCTGCCATGATGTTCAGCGGTGGAAAAATCGGTGTACAGATCAAAATGCAACCAGATGACCTGCTCAAGCTGATTCATGCCAAAACAGCAGATATCATCTGTGACGCCTAAAGCTGTCATACTCCATGGCAGCTTTTTTTATAAAAAAGGAGAGCTTACTCCCCTGCTGTAAATACATATTTATCCAGTGCCTTTGCAATTCCCATCTGATCATTGGTATCGGTGACATCCCATGCTGCCTTTTTCAGGGATTCCATGGCATTTCCCATCGCGATGCCGTACTTCACGGTTTTGATCATTTCCATATCGTTTTCCGCATCTCCAAACGCCATCATTTCCTCCGTAGAGATTCCCAGCTTTTCACCGATTCGCAACAACGCACTCGCCTTGGATACGCCCTTCGGCATAACCTCAATCCATGCAGGACCGACCTCCAGCAATTCATAATCCTCTAATTCCTTACGCAGATTCGGTAAATGCTTCTTGAAAAAGGAGGCCGTCTGTATCAGTACAAACTTATTTACATCCTGCGTAATCTCATATTCTGCATCCTCCAGCGGTATGAAATTTCGCTTTCCCTGATTAAATCCATAATCCATCGGGCGTCCAAACACAACACTGCGCACCTTTTTCATCGCCTTCAGACGCTTGGATATCAAATCATAGAAATCATAGCCGCAGCAGCTGATGACCTCAAAATTATATTTCATCCCCAGTGCCATCACTTTTTTTGCATCCTTGCCATCCAGCACCTTATCCACATAATATTCCTTTTTATGAAAATCATAAATAATCTGTCCGTTTACTCCTGCCACAAAATTATTGCCTCTGTGCTCAAGCTCCAGCGGTTCATATACAAAATCGATACCACCCTTATCTCGTCCAGTAGCTATTGTTATGGAAATTCCCATCTCCTGTGCCTTGATCAGACGTTTTTTCGTTTCCTCATCGATCGTTTTCTGCGTAGTCAGCAGCGTTCCATCCAGATCCAGTGCTATCAGTTTTATCGCCATATCCTACCTCTACTTTCTTTATCAACCCTATTATAGCGAATATAGAAAAAAAGTAAACCTGTAATACCTGTAAAGGAGTCAGTCAGCTATAAGCAGGGCTGCAATCGTTTCAGCAAAATAGCTTCTTAGCATTGCAATATCATTAGGGATATTCAGACTGTGACCAGAATATTCCTATAGCTTAACAGGCTTTCTTAGAAGTCAGCCGATGCAGAATAGCAAAGAGATTCTGACGCCCCCTTTTTCCCTGAACGCACGTATTATTTTGCAAGAATGTAAGCCGTTTTGTATCGGTTTGCATTTTTAAGCAAAAAGAAAACGGACACTCTCTTGGAATATCCGTCTCTCTCATAGTATTTTATTTAGCCAATTTAGCAGCTGCTGCCTCATCAACAACAACGACAACATCCGCATGATTCTGCAGAACGCTGGCAGGGCATGCCGGATCAATCGGTCCGTTGACCATAGCCGCAACAGCATCTGCCTTGTTAGCACCGGATGCTACAAGCAGGATTTTCTTTGCCTTCATGATTGTCGCAATTCCCATTGTGATCGCATGTGTCGGCACCTGATTGATGTCATTGTCAAAGAAACGCGCGTTATCAGAACGTGTTTTCTCTGTCAGCTCAACAATGTGTGTTTCCTCTGTAAACGGTGTACCCGGCTCATTGAAACCGATGTGTCCGTTACCGCCGATTCCTAGAACCTGCACATCCACACTGACATTTTCCATAGCCTTTTCATATCCTTCACAATCTTCCTTTGTGCTTCCATAAGGTACATGAATCTTGTCCTCCGGCAAATCAATTCCCTTGAACAGATTTTCATGCATGAATGTCCAGTAGGATTCCGGGTGATTTCTGTCGATTCCTACGTATTCATCCAGATTGAAAGACTGGCACTGTGCATAGCTTGTTCCATTGTCCTTGTGATCCTGAATCATGTTCTTGTACAATCCGATTGGACTGGAGCCTGTCGCAAGACCTAAAACAGCATCCTTTTTGCTTGTGACAACTTCCTTCATAACATCAAATGCTTCTTTGCTTACTGCATCGTAATCTTTCACTACAATAACTTTCATTTTCTTTTCTCCTCCTGATATTACACAGTATTATCATACCATTTTGAAAGCATGTTTTCAATGTCAGAACATACATATCCTGCATTTCCAGCCTGCCTGTGCGTCACAGGCTTTCTGCAGTCCGCATGCTATCCCATACGGAAGCCTCCGCTTTTTCTCTATGGCAGCTTTCGCTTTCGACGGCTGCAGTCGTAGATCAAATGCTTATGGCAGCTGATTTCCCGCTGCAACATAGATGGAATACCATTCCTCTCTGGTAAGCGTAATGTCACATGCTTTCACGATTCCTTCTATGCGCGTCAAATTGACGGAACCCAGAATTACCTGCATGTGTGCCGGATGGCGAAGCAGCCATGCCGCCGCAATCGCACTGTTGCTGACCTGATATTTATCGGCAAGTGTCTGTATGCGTGTATTCACCTCAGGGAATTTCGGATTATCAAGGAATACCCCTTCAAACATGCCGTACTGAAACGGTGACCAGCATTGTATCGTTATATCCTGCAGTCTGCAATAATCCAGTGTACCGTTATCGCGGTCTATGCCGCGCGAATCGAAGGTATTGACATTCACCCCGGCGTCAATCATCGGCGTATGCATCACACTCAGCTGCATCTGATTGATTTCAATCGGCTGCTTACTATATTTTTTCAGCAGCTCAATCTGATAGGGATTGTGATTGCTGACGCCAAAATGCTTCACTTTGCCGGATGTATATAAGGCATCAAAAGCCTCCGCTACCTCCAATGGCTCCATCAAGGCATCCGGGCGATGCAGCAGCAGATAATCAAGATATCCGCATTGCAGACGTTCAAGAGAAGCATCCACACAACGAATTATGTAGTCCCTTGAAAAATCATAATGCGTCGTTTCACTGCGATGAATACCGCATTTTGACTGAATGAGCATATCCTTCCTCAAGGAAGGCTGCGTCTTCAGCACCTTTCCAAACAGCTCCTCACAGACACCCCTTCCATAAATATCCGCATGATCAAAGAAATTGATTCCAAGCTCCAGATCACGACGAATCAGGGTCTCCAAATCCTTTGGTTTCATAGCATCAATACGCATACAGCCCTGAACGATAGCCGGTGCTTGCGTATCCGCAATGCAAATGCTTTTCATATGCTTGCTTCCTCCTTTTATCTTTATCGATTGCCTTCATTATACTTCTTTTTTGTGTATGTGGATACATATAAAATGAGTATTTCTTTTATTTGCATACCCTGGTATACCTAGACGAAGCATGTAGATGAACGTGCACCATCAGCCAGGGCTATCAACATCCAAAAGGCCATCGCTGTTTGTAAAAGAAATAAGGCCCCTTCAGATGAATTCCGTTTTTTAAAACGCATGCTTTACTGCATTCTCTTCTTATGCTTCACAAGCTGGGCTTTTCAGATATAGGTATCGGAAATGAAACCAAGAAATCCAGCTTTTTTCACTTTGCCGCAAACAAGAATTTCAGAAATAAAAAGGGATATGCATAGCTTTTATCATATCCGGTTCCCCGTTTCTATGACACATACTCTATTTGCATATCCCTGTTTCTTAAAATACCTGAATTGTATAAGCAGTTGTGAATGTCTTCCCTGCGGAAAGCGTCATCGTACCCTCACGATGGTAGAAGTCTTCCTCTACTTTTGAAAAATCCGCATGACCGTACCACGGCTCCAGACAGATAAACGGTGCACCTTTTTTCGCTGTCCAGATCGCCAGATATGGATATCCGCTAATGGATATGCGCACACCGTGATGTTTTGGCCCGGATAATGTCAGATAGGAGCTTTTCATCCCCTGATAGATCAGCGTTGCATATTTCTCGATATTCTCATAGCTGCATGGTATCGTCTGCAGGCTTACATCCTCCAGAACATAGGGCTTCTTCTTTTCCGGATCAAACACCAGCTGCTTCAGCTGCTCAGGATTCGTAAAGCGCATCGTATAATCCTCAAACGCCTCCCCCTCGCACAACGGACAGTTGAAGCCCGGGTGCAAGCCAAAGGTAAACGGCATTTCACTCTCTCCGGTGTTTGTAATGCGATAGGTTACCGTAAGCGTATCGTTTTGCAGTGCATAGCCTACCTCATAATGAAAATCAAAGGGATACTGTGCCCTTGTTTCCGCACTGCTGTCAAATGCCAGGATGACCTCATTTCCATCATCGCGCACACAATCCAGCGTCGCATAACGAACCAGTCCATGATTTTTCATAGCGTACGTTTTACCATCAATTTCATAGGTACCATCCAGAGTGTTTCCTACCAGCGGAAACAACCCGGGATTTTTTCCTGTCCAGTAATCCGGATGTCCCTGCCACATATACTGCATACCGGTTTTTAAATCGGTAAAGCTTTCAATTTCTCCACCCTTTGCAGTAAAGGTTACCTCATAACGATTATTTGTTAATTTCATACAGCCTCTCCTCTCGTACAATGTTCATGTCTATTATAGCACAACAAAAATGCAGATGCCGCAGAAACTGCAGGAGTTCCTGCTATATCCACCCCATCTGTTTACAGAAGAGATACACACCGTCCTCGTCTATGGAAGCACAAATATGATCTGCTGCCTCCTTTGCTTTTGGATTGGCATTTCCCATAGCGACGCCAATACCCGCAGCACGCAGCATGCCCACATCATTGGCACCGTCACCAAAGCACGCAATCTGTTCTACCGGTATATCCCAATGTGCAGCCATCGCTTCTACACCCCTGCTTTTATCTACGTTTTCCGCTGTGATTTCCAATGTGTTGGAAGAATGTGTCACAATAAAGGCATCCTTCATAAGGGCAAGAATCTCTTTTCGCTGTGTTTCGTTTTGCGGATAGGCAAGCATATTAAACACCGCTTCCTGTGCATAGGGCTTGACGATGGGCATATTCAGATATAGCTTGAAAAACTCATCACGGATATTGTGGGGACACGGTGTTGTCAGACAGTCATTGTCAAAGGTGGAATACCGTACCGGTATATGTCTTTGCTCACAATAGCGGATGAGCCGTTCCACCTGCTCCTGCTGCAGAGGAAAGCTGGTGACAACCTCCTTCCTTCCCATGACCAGTGCTCCGCCATCATAGATTGCGGCATCAAAGGCAAATTCACGGAAAAAGGACGGAAGATTGCGGACCTCATAGCGGCAGCGACTTGTAGCGACACCGATACGGTATCCGTTTTCCTTCAGGAGATTCAACGCCAGGCGGGTAGTTGCAGGAAAGTCGTGAATGCGATGGGTGTAAAGCGTATTGTCTACATCAAAAAATAAAGCTTTTATATTTTTCATATGGAATCCCTCATTTCATAACGCTTATCATTATAGCACGACAGACAAGGAAAACAAAAGGAGCACCTTTGGGGAAGTGCTCCTTTTGCTGTTGCTTATTATTTATTTAATAGAAAGGAAAAGTATGAAAAATTTTCTGAGGGGAAAAATTCATATCTGCAGGATTCCTCCTGCATGATTACAGTATACTAAAAAGTTATATTTTAAATATGTAGAGAACTTGTAAAAATGTGTGTTCTTTCAAGTGTCGGTACCCAAATTGTGTGAACGCACAAGGATACATATTTTAGAAAAAGGGTGTAAAAATCTCAGTCACTTCTTTCTATACACCAACAGAAAGGGTGTCTTGGGGAAAGTACCTTTTTCTGTATATGGTTATTGTATTAAAAGGGAGAACGCATGAAATAATTTTGGGGGAGCATATTCCATACAGGCAGGATACCTCCTGCTAGCATATAGGATGCGCTAAACAATCGCTATATGATGTATATGCATGGTAACTTATATGCGATATCTTGGCAGCGGATCAAGCGGCTGTATGCACCCTTTTATGCTGGAAATTGCTGCAGCTGCACTCTTGATTTCCCCACCGCTGTCGTCTCCTGATATGAAAAAGCTGAACAGGTACAGAGGACATAATCTAATTCAAGAAAACTGCCTGAACAAAAGAATAAACCATCATGAGGTATGGCTGTGGGCAATTCTTTGGCAGATTGTCTTAGAAAGGTTGACGGATGCCAACAAAAAAGATGCCTTGGGGGAAGCATCTTCTCTGTATATGATAATTATTATTTTGAAAGGGAGAAAGTATGAAATAATTTTGGGGGAAATAGTTCATACAAGCAAGATACCTCTTGCTTGACTATAGTATACAAAATGTCTATCAATATATTATGTATAGATCATGGTAAATTATGTGTAATTCAGCAAAGCTCAACCCAAATTATGTGAGCATTGCCGTGAAATTACAGAAGAAAGGGAATCCTGTGGATTCCCTTACGATTTCGTACGCTGATTAGAATGCTTCTTTTCCTCTTACATATGTCATTTCTACAGAGTAATCGTCATTCAGTACAACGATATCTGCATCATAGCCAGCCACAAGCTTTCCTTTGCGATCATCCACATTCAGATATCTCGCCGGATTCAGTGTACAGGAGTTGATTGCGTAATCCCAAGGAATCATCGCTTTTTCAACAAGCACCTTCAAGCCCTCATTGACCTTCAGAGTAGAGCCTGCAAGACTCTTTGCGCCAGTCAGATGTGCACTTCCATCCGGATACAGCTCAATTTCATTTCCGCCGAAGAGAACCTTTGTCCCTACCGGCAGACCTTTTACCATTAACGCATCCGTAATCATAATGGTATAATCTCTTCCCTTTGCCATGAACAGATCATTCAATGCATCCGGTGTAGAGTGATTTCCATCGCAGATGACCTCGCCAAAGGTATCACGGAAGCGCATAGCAGCCCCTACCAGACCCGGCTTGCGGTGATGGAAGGGAGTCATACCGTTAAAGATATGCGTCATGGAAGTAGCTCCGTTGGCAATCGCCATTCCTGCTTCTTCAATCGTTGCCGCAGAGTGTCCGATGCTCACACGGACATCGTTTGCTGCACAATATCTTGTCAATTCAAAATTCTCATCGCGCTCCGTAGCCATTGTTATAATTTTGATGAGTCCGTTGGCAGCCTTCTGATATCGCTTGAACTGTTCAACATCCGGTTTTACGATACACTGCTCCGGCTGTGCTCCCTTGTAAACCATGTCCAGATATGGTCCCTCAAAATGAATACCGAGGATTTCCGCACCCTCATAGCCATCCGCAACAACCTTTGCGACATTTTTCACTGCCTTGGTAAGTACCTCCTCTGTCTGTGTAATTGTGGTAGGACAGATGCCGGTAATACCTTCCTCAGGGATGTGCTTCATCCAGTTGCGCAGACCTTCTTCTTCCGCATCATTGGTGTCAAAGCCATAAGCACCATGTGTATGAACGTCAATGAATCCCGGTACAATTCGTCTCTCACCATAGTCCTTATCAGCCGGTTTTGCGCCATACGCCAGAATATTTTTGATTTTTCCATCCTCCAGCTCCAGCTGGGCTTCGATGAAGTGACCGAGTACCCATACTCTCTTACTTTGAATAATCATGAAATAGCTCCTCCTTTATTGATATCTATATTATACTACCCGAATCTTTGAATTTAAACGGGTTTGCAACTTAATTTTCAATTCGTGTACCGTTTCTGCTAAAAACTGCAAATAACGGTATGTATTTTATTTGTGAATAAAAAATCAAATAAGTGGACATCCTCCTTATATCATATTAAAATAGAAGCCAGAGGTGAAGGAAATGAAACAAGCAATACAAATTAAAGAAAATATGTACTGGGTCGGCGTTCATGATTTCAACTGCCGCCATTTTCACGGTGATCTGTTTCCGATCGCAGAAGGGACAACCTACAACTCCTATCTGATTGTGGATGAGCAGGTGACGCTGATCGATACAGTTGAAGAAGAATTTTATGATACGATGATGGAGCGAATTCGTTCGGTAATCGGTGAGCGTACCATTGATAATGTCATCGTGCAGCATGCAGAGCCGGATCATTCCGGAGGCTTCCTGAAATTTATGAAGGATTATCCGGATGCCAAGCCGTATGCAAGCAATGCCGGTGTGGGTATCATGCTGAAGCAGTATTTCAAAAGCTATGATTTTCAAAGGGTGAAAACCGGAGATACCTTATCCACAGGACGTTACACACTGACATTTGTGGAAATGCCGATGATTCACTGGCCGGATAACATGCTGACCTATGTCGCAGAACAGAAAATTGCATTCTCCAATGATGCATTCGGACAGCACATTGCAAGCTATGATATCTTTGATGATGCACACGGAGCTGCCAAGTGTATTGATCGTGCAAAGGATTACTATGCAAACATCGTCATGCCATATGGTATGCAGGTTGCTAATAAGCTAAAGCAGATTCAAGAGATGAAGCTTGATATTGATATGATTGCCCCGGCACACGGTATTATCTGGAGAAGCTACCTGCCGGAGCTGTTTCAGGCATATGAGGATTTTGCGACCTTCAAGGCGGTTGATAAAGCAGTTATCGTGTATGAAAGTGTCTGGAAGCATACGCAGATGATGGCAGAGGCACTTGCAGAGGGCATGGGAAGAAACGGAATCTGTGTAAAAATCTTCAAATGCTCAATGACTTCCCCGGCGATCATTCAAAAGGAGCTGCTGGATGCCAAGGCGATTTTGGTTGGAAGCGGAAATTACAACAATGCCATGGCAGGAAGTATCGCAGCATTCCTTGAAAAGCTGGTTACCTGCAAGGTGAAGAATAAAAAGGGTCTGGGGTTTGGATCCTACGGCTGGGCAAATCTTGTCACAAAGGAAATCAATGCCCGTCTGGAAAAAGCCGGCATCACCCTGCTGAATGATACGGTCGTTTCACAGAATTACACTCCGAGTGAAGAGGATTTGGACGCACTGATGGAGCTTGGAAAGCAGATTGCTGAAGAAATCAAGGCGATGTAGTCCTGATTCGGCACTGCTATGAAACATCTACATAAAAAAGCAAGGCACGTGAAATCAAATGCCTTGTTTTTTTTATGCAGGAGCGCTAGTACATGAACATACATGCTGAAGCACGCAGTGTGTTTTGAAAAAGGAAGCACAGCAATAACGTGGCTCTTACTCGCTTGTGGGTATAACCTGAAATAGAGCATTCAAAATGATCGCATTCAGCAATAGAAATCGAACTCTCTTTTTCATAAACATCCTGACAGGAGAAAGAACTAATAGCGTATCACCTGCTTTTCACTTTCTGTTTGTGATGGGAATGGCGCCGCATTCCAGCACGGACAGAAAAAGCTTTATGATTTCTTCACAAGATGGAAATACTCATCATAGCCTAGATTCAGCTCTGTACAAATCCTGTCATTGATTGCATATAGGGCATTTCGATATTCCCGATAGGTTGGACTCAGCTTCTCCATATTCGGCAGGAATACATCATTGTAACCGCTTCTTTGCAGTTCCATCATCCAGTGCCGTTTACTGATAGAGGAAGGCAGATAGCGAAGCAGACAATATTTCTGAATTCGATACTGATGGAGAACCGCTTTTTTCATTTGCGCGTACTGCTTTGCATTCGGTTCCAGTAGCCTTTTCAGCTGTGCATCCAGCCTTGCCTGTATTGCTGCGGCCTGCTGATTTTGCAAAAACCCCATTAGAAATGTAACGATTCTCATAGACAGCGGCATCTTTAGGTCGGTTGTATCCCAGAATGTGAGAATTGCCTGATAGGCATCCCGCTGCTCCTGCGTCGTGATGGGAATCTGCAGATATGGCAGAAAATGATGCAGAAAGAGCTTGCCATAAATGCCCGGTATCATTTCCTGAATAGCTGCCGCAATCGTTTGATAATCAAGCTGCTCCTGCAGCACTTGGTAATCCTTTGCGCCTGCCAGCATTTGGCGCACTGCCTCCAGCTGTGCAGATTGCTGCTCCAGTTGTCTCTGCATCTGTCCCTCAAGCCGCTGCAGCTCCTCTTGTTCCACCTGCGGATCATGAAAAATGCGTTGAATGGCAGACAGCTCCATCCCCAGCTTTCGATAAACCTGAATCTGCTGCAGAACAGCTATATGCTCTTCGGTATATCGGCGATAACCGTTTTCATCCTTTTCCACCTGCAGCAGTCCCTTTTCCTCATAATACTTGATGGCCCGCTTGGTCATTTGCACCTGCTGTGCCACTTCCTGTAGTTTCATGAGATCACCTCCAGCTAAACCATATACCTGTACGCGGCGTACAGGTCAATAGAAACAGACATATTTCTGTTTTTTGTCATGCGAACGCAGTGCCTATCCTGCAATGCGCTCACCCTCTCACCGCCACTTTCATAGCTAAGGCAAAAAAAACAGGTACCTGGCTTTTCATACCGCAAGGAAACATCTGTTTCCAGCAATGCTACCACCTTCGCATATGGAAAAGCTGTCGTTGCAATAAAAGCACGAAACCTACAAGGCATTCCACTGCCAACAAATCTTTGAAACTAGCTGTAAAGGATGCTTCTTTTGCCGTTTTCACTTGTATGCAGTTGAAGCTTTTACAGCAGTATCCGAATTTCTCACAACAGTGTGTGTATTCTCATTCATTTTTTGCGCAGCTGACGGACTCCCTTGCGGATATAGCGCTGTTTATTACGCTTGCCCTTCGCAAAGAACAGTCCAAAAATAAGTAGGATAACACCGCCTGCAGCTCCCAATACATACTGTATTGTTTCATTTTGTTGCTCTTTAGCAGCTGTTCCATCGCTCCACATATGCAGCTTCTCTTTTTTGGCTTCCTTTTCCAGCTCCTGCAATTCCTTTGTATATGCGTAGTCACCATAAATATATTTCACCTCTGCCAGTCCCTGCTTTACCAGCTCCTTTTGCAAAAGGACACCATCCGCATACACCCATGCCAGCGTTCGCCCGTATTTATCCAGCTTGTCACTGCCGTCATCGTATTCCAGTTCGATTGTTTCCGCCGATTGCAAGGCATCACACACATATGCACTTGCCTCTTTCCCATAGGGCTCCTTTGTTTTGGTATATTCAGGCGCATTGATTGCCAGAAATCGTACTGTCGTATCCTTGCCGTTGATTTTGAAATGCGCGGTATCTCCATCCGTGCATTTGCTAAATGCAACCTCTTCTCTCGTATTTGCCTGTACAGGCATTGCTGCCATGAGTGCCAGCAGACAAAAAAACATAATTTTCTTCATAATATCCTCTCCATGAGTTTTATTATAATGAAAATTATGTCGTTCTCAAGACTTGCTTTTTTTATTTTTCATAATTGCGGCATTCAGCAACAGCAAACCCGCTACGGCAGCCAATGATGCTGCCTGCAAATGCAGACGATATACAAAGAACACAATTCCAGCCATAATCAGAAAGACAATGCTGCAGCCTGCTGATACAAGGATGGACATCTCCATCTGTTTCTTGGTCGGCTTCATAAGCTGTTCCCGTTTTTTCATAACCCGGTGATTTACTGCGTCTACACGTCTTTGTATTTGATTCATTTTTTCAACAGGGTTCATTTTGCATGCCTCCTTGCATAGATTCCCACGATTGCTAACATCACAGCGGCTATAAGATTTCCAGACAGCTGCAGCAGCATCTGGGTAAAGCCCCCTTCTGTCAGCCACTGCACAAAGTAATTAAAGATTCCGGATAATATGACAATGATTGTCAACTTGAACCAGAAGGAAATACGGCAATGCAGCAATACCAGATAGATTAGAACTGCAAATACATCCGCAGCGGCAGCTATCGTCCAGGTCAAGGGAAGAAAATTTGAAATTGGAAGCTGCAGCGACAGACAATACAGATAAGGAAACAGCATCACCATTGCCACCAGCATAGTTTTTTCAATCAAATAGCGATGTGTCATAAGCAATGCTGTAAGAATCATCCAGCCATATACGATGGAAGCAGCGGCAATCCATGCCCAGCTGATGGTCTCCTCCAGCATATAATTACACAGCAGACAAATTCCGATGGACAGCACAGCAAGTGCACTGAGTACCATCCATAACCATCGCTGAATACGCGCTCTGTTTTCCTTCACCTTCAAAACAGCATAATCTGCAAGATTCTTCAGATTTTTTTCATTTCCCGGTTTCTGTGTATCCGTTTCCTCATCACCAAGCAGCTGAGAAACCTCTATGCCAAGCTCCTTGCACAGCGGCAGCAGCAAGGATATGTCCGGATAGCCTGCGCCCGTTTCCCTTAGTTAAAGATATTGTTGGGTATCTCAAGATGTGTCATTCGATTTTGCCGATAAAGCGGTAGAAGATTTCTACCTCCTGTTCCCGGCTTCCGTCCTCACTTTTGACCGCTTCATGGACAAGGATTTTTTCAATCAGCGTATTCAGAAGTTCAGCCGTCAATTCTGTGGGATTGACATACTGTTTCATCAGACCTATCCACTTTTCAGCGTCAACCGCTGTCTGGGCGGCGACCTCCATCGCTTCGTGAAGCCGTTCAATTTTTGCGTCCAATTCTCGCTGTTCGCCCTGATACTTTTCGGACAGCATATTGAAATTGTATTCTGTAATGCGTCCGGCAGACCAGTCCTCATACATTTTTGCAAACAGGGTGTCTACTTCTGCTTTGCGCTTTTCCGCCTTTTTCAGTTCGGCTGTCTGCCGCTTCCTTGCAGTATTGCGTTCCTTGTCGCTGGCGTTAAGTAGCCGTTTCAGAAGTTTGTCCCCATCCTGCTGTACCAGCACAGACCAGTATTGCAGACGGGAAAGGACATAGGCGTAAAGCACATCATAGCGGATATAGTGCATAGAACACTGGTGTAAGCCCTGCCCATACTTGCTACAATGATAGTGTGCATAGGGATTTTTGTTCTGGCTGTTGACACCATAGGCCAGCGACCAGCCGCAGTCCGCACATTTTACCAGCCCGGAAAATATCTGTGTTGTGCCGTTCTTCTGCCGTCTGCGCCTGTTGCAAATCTGCTCCTGTACTTGACGGAACACATCTTCGGAAATAATCGCTTCGTGGGTGTTCTCCACACGATACCATTCCTCTTTTGGCTTGCGTACTTTCTTCTTGTTTTTGAATGAAATATTGGTCTGCTTATTGTGGACGCTGTGTCCGATATAGGTTTCCTCTTTCAGAATACTTTTCACCTGCGCTATCGTCCACGCATAGGCTTTTTCCTCCGGCGCTCCGGCATAGATATTTGCGAAAGTGCCGTATCTCTGGAAATTCAGCCAGCCGGGAGTAGGTACTTTTTCTTCGACCAAAATCCGTGTAATGCTGGCGGCTCCCCGGCCATGAACGGCAAGGTCAAAAATCTTTTCGATAATCCACCTTGTTTCCGGGTCAATCAGAAGATGGCCTTTCTTATCCGGGTCTTTGACATAGCCAAGCGGAGCATAGGCTCCATAGTGTGCGCCATTTGCGAACCGTGTCCGCATGGCCGCCTTTACCTTTTTGCTGGTCTGGCGGGCGTGCATTTCATTCAAAATGTTGAGGAATGGGGCAAGCTCATTCTCTCCGTTGATGGTGTCCACATTGTCATTGACAGCGATATAGCGGACGCCTTTGCTGGGAAAGTAGATTTCCGTGTACTGGCCGGTCAGAATGTAGTTTCTGCCTAAGCGGGATAAATCCTTCGTAACAACGCAGTTGATTTTCCCGTCCTCAATGTCATCAATCATTCTCTGAAAATCCGGCCTGTCAAAGTTCGTTCCAGACCATCCATCGTCGATATATTCATCTATGACATTCAGGCCATGCTCGGCGGCATATTGCCGGAGCATCATGCGTTGTGTCTGAATACTCCCGCTTTCTCCTTGCAGTTCATCGTCCCGGCTCAATCTCATATAAAGCGCCGTGTTGTAAATCGTAGTATTG
>OGFC01000615.1_pt1 | contig 30893 bp, 10 predicted proteins | sample 1570841 | NCBI WGS metagenome assembly OGFC01 (sample SAMEA2582137, study PRJEB24529) | metagenome | biome: Human gut stool | place: China | collected 2011 | reverse complement strand
TAAATAATTTTGGAATTATTTAAGTGGTGTGACATGTATATATATGCTTAATCTTAATAGGTAAAAAATCAATTCATAAAGCATAAAGAAGGGAACGTGATAAAGATGAAAAATAATATATCTGGTTTTCGTATAACCGGTTATCTTCTTTTGCTCATTGCTGCTACCCTGATGATTTTATCATTTTCCTACGCAAAATATACAAAAAAAGTTAATGGAACAGCTTCCGCAGTTGTGGCATTATGGGGTTCAACATCAAGTACACAGAGTATCGATATCAGCGGATTGCGTCCGGGAAGCGAAAAAGAAATTACTATGGTTATAAAAAATACCAAGGATGATAAGGTGAGTGAGGTTACACAGGATTACTCTATCACCTTAAAAACAACGGGAAATCTTCCTCTGCAATATGCTATACAGGGAAAATCGGATTCGGCAGGGAAAGGCTCCATGATAAATAATGTAGATAATTTAACGTTCACAAATGGGAATATAACCTTGCAAGGAGGTAGTCTCCCGCATACAGATTCTGTTAAGCACACCTATACGATCAAAGTGAAATGGCCTGATGAAAAGAAAGAAGCAGTACTTGCTGATGAAATCGATATGTTGACACTGATTGTTGATGCAAAGCAAAAGCAGTAAGAAGAAAGAGGAGGAGCACGATTATGTTAGATAGAAGTGATAAGATTAAAAAGCCTGCAATTGCTATTCTACTGATCGGTCTGCTTCTTATGGCTGGCGTCACGGTAGCAACATATATAATGAAAGCTGGTGAAGATGGCATTATAGAGGCTGATAGATTTTATTTTACCAGCAATTATTTGAAGGATGAAGCAGAGCATGCTGTGTATTATATCGATCCCAAGTATCCGGCGTTTGATGTTCAGCTTTATAACTATGAAGATTCAAAAAGAAAAGCATCAACAGATATTCAGTATACTGTATCTGCAAGCGGAGGTGCTGTTGGTATAGGCGATACAGGTAATACAAATGGAACGCTCAAGAAAGACAAACAGGCAAATGTGATAAAGGTTAAGCCAAGCACTGGAGAAAATCATGTTGTCGTAACAGCGGCATCGACAGCGCCATATACAAAAAGCCTGACTGCTGAATTTAAGCTCGAAAACGGAAATTCCTACACTGTTACGAGTGAAGGCGATGCAGCTGCTGTATTAACCATGACCTGTAGAGATGCTGGAAAAGACATTACGATATCTTTACCTCAAAACCTAGTACCGGATGCATCAGATGACAGGGTGAAAAAAGGAAATGCAGATAATGAATATAGTTTCACATCAAATGGCTATGGTGTCTATACTCTGGTCTTATTGAAAAAAGAAGAGCTTACAATCACTAATGTAACAAATGGTGTATTTGCGGATAGGATAGAAATTAAAGAACAATCCTAGGATGATCCATAAGACGATGCTTTGACAGTGGGAGGAAATAGGTATGATGAAACGACATAATAATTTAACAAAAAAAAGGAATTCACACAACTTTATGCAAGTATTCACTTGCTGTTTAACATTTCTTCTTACAATACATTGTTTATGTCTGAATAACGGGGTATTCTATGCTGCAGAGGATACAAAAAAATCTTTTACTATTGGGGAAGGGATTACCGCTGTTTTAGAGGATGGCACTTTGACAATTACAGGACAGGGGGCAGTTAATGATTTTGACGCTACATCTGCTCCTTTTAAGGAATATGCCAATGATATACGGGGACTTGTAATTGAAGAGGGAATCACATACATCGGTTCCTATCTGTTTTATGGTATGAGTAATCTTACCGGCTCTCTTGTATTACCAAAAAGCTTAACTGGATTTGGAGACTATGCATTTTCTGGAGAAACGTTAGATAATGCTCCTAAATTTACGGACATTCAAAACATGTATGATGAAACTACCGAACAAAGCATTCCTCATATCGAGACGCTGTTTTATCCAGGTCAGACGGGAATAGTAAGCTGTTCTGAGAAAAATGCTGCATTTGTGAGTGCAGCTAGTTTAGCTGGCTATAAAATTTCGAGCACGGCATCTGAAATTCCAAAAGAGAATGAAGTTTTATCTGATGCGCAATCGAACGCAGAAAAAGAAAATAAACCGCAACAGGGCGAACCCTCCGCTCCTGTTACGAACAGGATTGCGAAAGCCATTCCCAGGGAAACAAATCCGAATCATGAAGTTTATGTGGATAGTGACGAAGGAGACGACAATACGGGAAGTGGTACAAAGGATTCCCCAGTGAAAACAATTGAAAAGGCAGCTAAGCTGCTAGGTTCTTCTGGTACAGCAGAAACAAATAGAATCGTACTGTTAAGCAATTATAAATTAAATAAAGGAGCATATACGAGTCCTGTATATCCTTTTACCATTTGCGGGGAAAACCCAGATATAACGTTATCCGGTGGGACAGATGAAATAGATAATAATGGCTTTACGGTAAGTAATAATATCATATTTGATAATTTGAAATTAGATAAGATCGGACATATTTATGCATGCGGGCATGATGTGACACTAACGGAAACGGTCACGGGAAGCAATCTATATCTATACGGTTCTGATAATGGGGCTTTCACAGGTGTTGGAACATTGACTGTTAATGGTGGTACATTTAGCAGGATTGTGGGGTATATCAGATCAAGCACCAGTATAGACGCAAGCAATAAACTATGCACTATAAATATCGGCGGTAAGGCAAATGTCGCTTTACTTATCGCTGGAACAGCTAGTGGAAGTGTACAAAACGGTAATGTTGCGATGAATATAAATGGTGGATCAGTAGGCACGATTGGCGGTGGCTGTCAGGGATTTCAAAAAAATCCTTCCGCATATTCAGGAGAGACAGCTATAATAGTTAATGGAGGTTCAGTTGATAATATTTACGGTGCTGGTACTGGTCGAAATGAAAGTGCACCTACATTTAAAGGGAAATTAAATATCGAAATTAAGGGGGGAAATGTCAAAAATGTTTATGGGGCAGGATCTGCAGGATATATTGTCAGCGATTCAGATTCATCTAAAGTTTATATCAAAGCCTCAGGAGGAGAGATAGGCAATATATATGCAGCCGGTAAAGGGGTAGAGACGAGCGTTAAATCAGAAAGTGATTCACCTCTAAAAAATACAGAGCAGTTTGGAAGCCTGAGTGGTGATGCAGTTGTTGAAGTAAGTGGAACTGCAACAATAACTGGAAATGTATATGCAAGCGGTCAGGGGGGGAAAACAGACAATTATGATTCAACTCAAAATGCGTATGTAAAAGGAAAGGTTGCTATAAATGTAACTGGTGGAACGATACTGGGAAATGTTTTTGCAGGAGGAGAAGGTGTAATTGATAACGGCTATGAAACATGTGCCAGAGTTGAAAAGGATTCAGTTATATCTGTAAATGTAAGCGGGGGAATTATTGAAGGCGATGTTTACGGAGGAGGTAAAACAGCAAAAGTAATTGGGAAAACGATAATTGATATCAATGGTGGTACTGTTAAGAAAAACGTATATGGAGGAGGAAAACAGGGACTTGTCGAACAAAGGACGACAGTCTATATTCGCAAAGGGACCATTAACGGTTCAGTTTACGGTGGTGCTCAGGGGGTAAAGGACACATATTCTGCACATGGAGGCTCTACGCTAAATATGACAGGCGGATGGGTTCGCGGTAATTTGTATGGTGGCAGTGAGCTTAGCAATGATGGAAAAGAAACTTCTGAAACACAGGATTTGCCTGACTTGGTATTTGTAAATTTGACAGGCGGAACCGTTGATGGTAAGGTTTTTGGCGGAAGTTATAAGGGAATCGTTAATGGTTCAACACATTTGCATATCGGTTTGGAAGCAGTAGGGAAATGTAAATATTATGCAGGAGCCGGACAGGCAGAAAAGCCAACAGATTTGACAATCTCAAACCTTAAAATCGGCGGTTCTATCTATGCTGGAGGAGATTATGGCGGTGATGGTGTCGGCAACTACGATGCGATTACAGTAAAAGGATATTCCCATGTGTATATCGATGGAACAGGATATTCATTTCAGAATGGAAGCAATTCTATGAAAATTTCGGAGGGTGTTTTCGGAAGTGGAGCAAGCTGCGATGCTGGGGATAAACGCCTAGTAACATTAGATAATGTTGGTATACAGAAAACAGATGCGAGTGGAGAAATAATAGATGCAACCTCTCTGAAGTCTATACAGCGTGCTGATCAGGTGCGTATTATAAAGTCGCATATTCGATTATCCGGGCAATCAGATGTAGCAAATGCCAATCAAACGACATTGTATTCTCTTAATCGAATTGGGGATAAGGGGTCAAAAGAAGGTTTGGGGCAACTGGACAATGCACTGGTATTGGAAGGAGGCAGCACCATAGTTTTAGATTCTGCTTCCATTGATCTTGCGAATATAAAAAGTGTTGATGATTCTGAACAACTTGTAACACTTGAGAAAATTAAGACGATTCCAAATGAAATTGTTTTAACAACCGGGACCATGCTGCGCATTGCCTATACAAATACGGAAGGAACTGAAGTATACGGAGGAGTACATGGATATTCAAGGATTTCCATAACAGATGCGAAAGCAAAAGCATATGCATATGCCAGAAATTTAGTGGAAAATTCTGAAGATGGCGGATTTGTCAGTCACAGTAAGCCAGATAGTCCATTGGCATATCAATCCGTAGGAAACACCTATCGGTATTGGGAAATTACAAACAATCTGAATGAAGATGTAGAATCTGAAAGAGATACGGTCTTGACTGCGCAGACAAAAGCAGGAGCTGGTGAATTTGTTACAGAGAAAGCAGTGGTCGAACTGCCGCCTATTTTGAATGAATCAACGTTTCGCATTGATAAAATTTCATTACCTAGTAGCGTGACATTGACGAATGCGGCAATAAATGAGGAGAATGCATGGCAATGCAGAGATGACGGTACGAATGATGATATAGCGAAGAGCCAGGAAAGCATTAGAAACGATCCTTTACATACCTTTGGCTTATATATGAGGATGGGAGAGGGATTTCAAGCATCTGAAAAAGGGAGTGTGATTCCTTCGGATAACCCGGTAGGAACACATACGACGAATGCGGTTGTTGGAGCTTCTGATAAACTGCCGGAAGTCGAATTTTATCTGACTTATAATAATCAAGGTATTACAAAAAGTCAGGATCTTGGAGAAGTGATAATCGAAGCAACACGTTTTGAAGATGATGTAAAAAAAGAAAAAATCACCTTGCGTGTGTCAATTCTTACGAAGGCAACATCCTTATCCGATCAGACTTTGGATTTATATGCAACCCAGACAGGAAGTTATACCGGGAAGCTTATCGTACCGTCTGGAACCAGCAGAACGTTAACATTAACTGATATTTCTAATAATACTAGTCTCAAGAAGGTTGGTGAGCTGAACACTGCTACTGATATGGCGATAACGATGTTGCCGGTAAATAATCAGGGATGGAACAGTGCAGACCGCATGACAGAGCCATTTGATTTAGCTACTAAAGGCGAGGGGTCTGTTATTTTGGGAACAACCGATAGTCGGTATGAAGCACCAATTGAATTTACGCTGTACAATTTAAATGATTTCAGTGCGAAAGATTCAACGGATAAGATTGTGCTCACTATAACGGATAGCAGCAGTAACAATGTAAAGATCACACTGCAGATCCATTGGAAAAATTCCATCGTGGAAAGTCTGGAAAACTGTGCTGGAAAGAAATATGAAGATTTTAGTTATACGGATCCTGTAACCATATCGTCTGAAAGTGCACTAACAACAGCCTTTCAGCTTGGGACAGTTAGTGATAATATGGATAAGATATGGCTGGAGCTGAGGAATAAAGAGGATGTTGTTGTACCGATGCCAATGAAAACCAAAATTACGCTCATGGTGACGGGTAAGAAATTTTATACCTACAAAGTTACTGGATCGGAAGCAGATAATAAAGTTCCTATGACAATGTTTAAAGAAATGTGGGGAGAGGGTAGCCCACAGCTTCAGAGTAATCAGAAAATTACATGCATTCTTGATTTTGATTCAACGACAGGATTAGATGCAGGTGAGTATAGCTTTAGATTACGAAGTGAATCAACTGCAGATTCTATAGGCTCTGCTTTTACGATTGGTCCTTCATCAGCATCTATCATACTGGATGGTGAACCGATGTCAGCCAGCAACTATAAATTCACACTCTCTGTTTCAAATGATATTGATACACATCTTCTGGAACAGGCTGCTGTTGTTATTTCACCCGAGGATACAGAGGATTTCCCAGAGGGTACAACGTTTGAATATAAGAACAAGGTTTATCCATTGGTACAGGGGAAAGCATATCTTGTTATGGATGAATTTAAGAAACAAGAGATTATCATGAATATACAAGGCAGTGATCATGGCAGTTTTGATGATAAAAGAATTATCAAGCTTGATGTGTATCCAATTGGAATCGATGCAGGTACGAGTATTTACAATACAAGCGGTGCGTATGCATTGGACAAAAAGGCGAAGTTTGCTATCGATGTCAGTCTGCCAAATAGAAAAGTAAAGGCAGGAGATACATTGCAGTTTACAGCAGAGTATGCTATGGAGAACTTCAAGGGGGAAAGTATGAATATAGATGTTGCTGTATTAAAGAAAACGAATACTAGTTATGTTCTGGTAGATACACCATGGAATATTAGTGGAAATAATGGAATAAAAGGAAATGGTACACAAATAATTCATGTAATTGTTCCTGCGGATACGGAGGCTGGAACATACCGTGTAGTATTTACATTGGGGGATAAGACGATGCCGTATAATATCATTGTGAGTGATACGTTTGACAGAAGTTAAGAAAATATCATGAAATGTGAATCGTCATATATATAACTTTGTAGAATATACAGTATGATAGCAATCGTTACAATTTATAAGAATGCAGACATTCCGATGTAATTGTGTCTGCATTCTTTTTTTGATATACTTTATGAAAGCATGCAACCTTTCCGGTTGTCGTATGGTATTAAGGATGGAGGGAACGGTTTGGGTATTTCTATAGAAGCAGAGGATGCGGAGGCTGTCTTGGAGGCCTATGGATTGATGGTCTATAAGCTTGCTCTTTCGCAGACGCGCAATCGCAGCGATGCGCAGGATGTATTTCAGGAGGTTTTCCTGCGGCTTATGAAAAACAAAAAGCCGTTTGCAAATGAAGAGCATTTGAAGGCATGGCTGCTGCGTGTCACAATCAATTGCAGTAAAAAGTTTTTTCTGAGCTCCTGGTATAGGAAGACGGAGGAGCTTGTGGTGGATATTCCCTTTGAGGAGGAACAGAACAGTGAGCTGTACTATGCGGTATTAAAGCTTCCCTTGAAATACCGTACTGTGATCCATCTGTTTTATTACGAACAGTATTCCGTTGCGCAGATTGCACAATACTTGGGACGTAACGAATCAACGATTAAATCCCAGCTGAAGCGGGGAAGAGAAATGCTGAAAGGAGTGCTGCGTGATGACACAGAAGAATGAGTATAAGAGCATTATGGATCATGTGGAAATTCCGCAGGATGTATGGAATCAGACGCTTGAGCGGATGCAGACCGCAGGACAGCCGCATGGTGTGATGCGATGGAAAAAAGTAGCTGCCTTCTGTGTGCTTCTGGTGATCTGCGGCATTTCCGTATTTACTGTAATGCAGCTGAAAAAAGATAGCGGTCCAGTGTTTATCAGTGCCTTGCAGGAAGAGAGTGAGTTTGCCTATGTAGAGCTAAAGGAAGGTGCTTTGACCTTTGATAAAACACAAAAAATCAGTGATTTACAGGTACAGACCGGCAGCATTGAGGGAAAGAAAACACCGATTTCATGGGATAAGCTGGAGGAGCTGCTCACAACGAGGGTGAAGATATCACCAGTTCCAAGGGGATTTACAAAAACAAAGGAAGAGGCTGTGCAGGCACAGGGCAAGGATGGAAAAGCGAAGCTGTTTGCCGAGCTGCGCTATGAAAAGGAACAGGCATTTGTCCGGCTTCAAGTGGAGCAGGGGACAGGAACGATTGTTGAAAGGCAGAATTCACAGCTCAATGGAATCGGTCTGTATACGGTTATGCAAAAAAGCGGTGTCACAGACAGGAGCCGGCGGTATCTGGCTCAATATTCCAAGCATGGAGTCATATATACACTGCAAAGCAGCGGCATATCTCAAAAGGAATTTATCACGATTCTATACAATCTAACAAAATAAAGGGAACCGGATGAAAAACGCTGCAATCTGTGGGGAATAAGCCCAAAAGACACCATCAGCTATGCATGCGTTGATAAAGGTATTTCAGGGCTCACTTGTGAGTGACGTACGGCGTAAGCGAACGATAACGATATGCGTAGTGCAGCTTTTGCTTGCGTCTTTCATTTCCTGCGCATACGCAAAGAGTGGCTGTAGGTGAATTTTTGCTTTTCTGTATTGCTTTGCATGCAAAAGTGTAGGGAAAGTATTCTATAGAAAAAAACGTATGAGCGTAGGATGTGTTTCGGAACAGCGAGATCCGGTTGTACCCGGTAAGGAATGAGAATGGTCTTTGCGCAATGTAAGCTGAAGCCTGTAACAAACGTAATTTTTAAAAAAAATAAAAGAAAATGCAACCTTTTGAAGGACATAAGGGTATATAAGGTGAAAAGGAAAGAGAGGTAATGGGAATGAAACATACTGTAAAATCATCCATGCTGATTGTTCTGGCAGCAGCGTTACTGCTTGTCGGCGGCTGCAGCGGCAAGGATGAGGAGCCGGCAGCTCTTGCGGATAACAGCAAGCTGGCGAGCAATATCAAACAGAAGTATAAGGAAGAGGAAAAAGTCAGCTATGCCGATCCGATGTTGAACCTTTCCAGAGATCACGTGTTTGAAAAGAAGCTGGACTTTGATCTTGAACAATACATCAAGGATCATCCTGACATCAAAAATTTTACACAGATTGTAAATGTGTATGCGGATGCCGATTTTAAGGATAAGGTGAATCCGGTTTATGAATTTGATAAGGAGTCCAATACAATTCAAATTCATCCGCCGAAGCGACCGAAGTTCTACGTTACAGATACCGCCACATCCTCTGTGAAAAATCGGTATGAAAGAGGGGAAAGCAAGGATTGGGGGAATGCCCAGCAATATTATATGGTGCAGTATATGGATTTGAAGACAGGGGAAATGCTGAAAAAGCCAGAGGTAACCATTTTTTCAGTTAAGGCAGAGCTTGCGACTCCGAATGTGGAATTTTCTGTCAGTGATGATGGGACACCACAGCTGCATTGGGATGCTGTTGCAGGTGCGGATCAATACATGGTGTTCTATTACAACTATGATAGGAAGAACAACTTCATCGACACACAGCTGAGCGAGAAGCTCATTACGGATAAAACCGAATGGAAGGCAGAAAATGACAAGGATGGCCTGCTGGTTAATAAGGATTTCAATATGGCAAAGCTGTTCAGCTCTGAGGATGATGTCACAGCCGGTGATGCGGATCAAGCGGAAATGAAGACCACAACCAAGGTATGGGGTGTGATAGCGATGAATGATAAGGGAACCTCACGTATTTCCGAGACCTTCAACGGGAACGATATCGCCTCGTTGCTGCCGTATCGGGAAGCACTGGCAAAGAACAAGTCGGATAAGGTTTCCAAATACGCAGATAAGGAAGTCGGATTGCTGCCGTCCTATCGCTGGATCGTCATGTGTGATGGTAAGCTGTCACAGCGCTTGATAACGTATGACATCGATAAGGCTGTGCTGAAAAACGGAAGCTTTGGAATCACAGATGATGAAGGCAATATCACCGGTACAAAGAACATCGATTATCTGGATATTCCGTACACCATCGATGGAACAGCCTTTCAGGACACGGCAAGAGTTTTCTATGTGAATAAGAAAACCTATCCACAGGAGCTGAAGAAGCTGAAGAATCGTCAGGATTCCCTGCGCAGTAAGGGGGGATCACTGAAATCAGAAAGCAAAATGCAGGATGGCGAAGCTGGAGATGATATGGAAAAGGACGCTAAGCTGGATGCGTCGATCAGTGAGCATGTGTATGCCAACAGTGCGCTGGGAGAATATCTTGCTGTGAACATGCTGAATGGAAATACTCGTGTTTCTTTGAATGACTTCAGGGAAAGCAGTGATCGCAATTATCTGGTGGATGCATGGAATGAGGCAGTTTATCAGAATCCCCTCATCCTGGGGGTGCGCTCCATATCATTGGATACGAATACGAATGATTTGCTGATTCAATACGATATGCCGCGGGAGGAGATGAAAGAGAAGCAGGAGGCAATTCAGGCAGAGGTAAAGAAGGTCGCAAAGGAAATCATCAAGGATGGAATGAGCGATCTGGAGAAAGAAATTGCAATCAATGATTATCTGTGCAGGAGCGCAGCGTATGATGATGCAGCTCTGGAAAATGCCGAGAAAAACGATTTCAAATCCGTGGATGAAAGCTTCAGTGATTCCTTTAATGCCTATGGTATTCTGTTGAAGAAAAAGGGGGTATGTGCCAGCTATGCGGCAAGCTTCAAGCTGCTTGCGGATGAAGCTGGTCTGGATTCCATTGTGGTTACCGGGTATCTGAACGGAAATGTACCACATGCGTGGAATCGCGTGCATATTGATGGGCAGTGGCTGACAATCGACAGCACGAATAATGACAATGAGGTTATGCGTAACGCTCTGTTCAATCTTCCTGACAAAGTCGCTAGAGGTACATTGAGTGAGGATAAGCTGTATATGATGGACAGTGAAATTTCCGCTTATAAGGCTGATATGGAGGATAAGGAGTATTACCATTTAAAGAAGCGCTTCTTCGACAACAGGGATGAGGTTGTGGAAAAGCTGAGCAGTGAGCTGGAAAAGAACGGTACGACACTGCTTCGTACAGATTATCGTCTGGAGGATGAAGCGTTTAAGCAGATTGCACAGGAGGTCATGCAGAAAACAGGGGATGACTCTTTGCAGGGGACGACTTTCCTGGGAATGATTTATTTGCAGAAGGCGAAATAGAAGTTAAAGAGATTTTATTCTATAGAAGAAAATGAGTGAGCGAAACAGAAATGCTTTGGATCTGATGGCTGTCACATAATAAAAGAAGGAGACTTTGATACTATTGCGGTTTATGGCAATTTTATCTGAAGTCTCTTTTTATCCATTTGATATGCAGATTTCTATGGTGATGGCATTTTTCTGAAGGATTGAAAAATAGAATGATGGATACGATCGTTGGAAAAGGAAGTCATGAATGATGTTTAGCAGTGAAGGTAATCTGGACAGCCGCGGCACTGATGATAAATTTGATTATAAAACTACTATGATGTTGATAATGTTGGTGTATGGATTTTAAGGGATATCCTGGCGTTAATGCACGATAGTGTTTACATTGCTTTGTAATTAAATTATCGTTTATGTGACATTTTACAAAATGGAGGAACAGGATGACTACACAAATCAAGGAGAATTACTATCTGCAGGTAATCACCATACTGAAGTATATGGGAACTCCGGCAAACTTAAAGGGTTATGCTTATTTACGTGACGCAATATTATACGTATTTCATGATATTTCGTTATTGGATAACATGATGAATCAGCTTTATAAAGCGATAGGAGAAAAGCATAACACCACTGCAGCTTGTGTGGAACGGGACATCCGCACGGCAATCGAAGTAACGATGAATCGTGGTGATGTGAATTATATATATGCGCTTTTCGGTAATACAATACAGAAAGAAAAAGGCAAGCCTACAAACAGAGAATTTATTGCAGCGATTGTAGATTTACTACAAGCAATAAGCAAATAACACGAAACGGATTGTAAAATGTCAAGGAGTGGTTTCACAGCCACTTCTTTTTCATAACAGTATCTGCGGCAGCAATCCTCTGTTTTTTTGTCTTTCCGAAAGTCTTTAAAACAGACTGTCGCAATACTTCTGATTCTGTCTTATACATATCATTGAATTAACGATACAGGCAAGTGAGGGAATCAATCATGTAATATTTTTGTAGTTTATAAAATCAAATAAAGGTGGATCGGATGTCTGTAACCCGTATTCGTGAAGAAAGCAAAATTGATTACTCTCAAGGATAGATTCCACGATATATTTGCACAGCATCATCAAATGAGAATCAGTGTTAGCTTTTTACCCTTTCAGTTACTACACATATAAGAACACCTGTTTTCTTTTTCCTAAAGTACAGCTCATTTAAAACCACTTCATAAAGCGGTTATCACGACTTATATGAATAAGAATACAGGTATAGGTATTGCGGTAAAAAACATATGGTAAGGAATAAAATTTCCATTATTTACCATATTGTTTGTGATGAATCTTGTTTTTCCTTCAGTATAATGGAAGATAAAGGGATGTGAGATAGTGAAAAAGTATTATCGTAATAAAACTATGGAAGTGTTAAAGGAAATTGATAAGCATCAAATAACTCTGGTGCAGGCACCGCCAGGCTTTGGAAAGACAACGGCAGTAAAACAGTATTTAAACAGAAGAGGGGAACAGCATATTTGGATTGATTTAAAGAAAAAAACGATTGAAGAAATCCATATGTCAGATATCGGGAGGAATCCATATGTCATTTTGGATCATGTGAAGAAAGAGCATTTCGATAAGGGGTGTATCACTAGACTTGTACAGACAAATACTGCTGCACATCTAATACTTATCAGCGCAGATGAAGTGCCTTCTTTTTTTTTGAGAGAAGCAGAAGCTTTGGAAATATATGTTATCGGAACAATACATTTCCATTTCAGTATCAAGGATATCAGGCGATTATCTGAAATCAATAAAATACGAATTTGTGCTGATGATATTCATAAGATATATGAGTATAGTGGAGGATGGATCAAAGGAATCAGAATTCTACTGGAAAGATACGAAGTATTCAAGCTAGTCAAGGTTACAGATGAATATAAAAATATGATACAGCAGGATATATTTATGAAGCTTGATAAGAGTATCCAAACTACACTCTGCTATTTATCCGAAATCAAATCTATTCATGTAGATATGCTCCTTTATTTTGAACAGCCGAAACAGGTGCTGAAAATACTGAAAAAGCTTTCTTCGGTCGGATGGCTTGCCACATACGATGAGCAGAAGGATGCATATTCTTTAACTGCACCGTTTAAAGCATTTCTCGCAGAGAAGGTGATTGAGTATGATTTGAACCTCATGCAAATCTATAAGCGCTTTGCGCAGGCATATGAAAGGAAAAAGAATTATTTAGAAGCAATTAGATTTTATGAAAAAATAGGGGATTTCAATAAAATTGTGTCTTTGATGGAATCGTATCCTGCTGCGAATTTCTCAGACTATGATGCTGTGCTTATGAAACAGGTCTATGATGGTATTCCAAATGAAATATTGATCAATCATCCATATGTATACCTTCATATGATTCATGATCATTTATCCTCATTTCATGATCTTATCTATGGGAGCGAGCTGTTCAAAAGGTTTACAAAGCTGTTAGAGGAAGGATATTACAGCAAACAGGATACGATTAAATATCAAGGAGAGATTTACCTGATTAAAGGCTTCTGTGCATTTAATAATTTACGGAAGATGTGTATCTATTTCAGTAAGGCCTATGAGCTTCTTTCACCGGACATTTCCAGAATTGCCAATAACAAAATGATTATTACATATGGAAGTCCTCATACTCTTTTTCTGTATCATTGGGAAGCCGGAAAAATGAAGTATATATCTGACTTATTTTATCAATATACCACCCAATATTACGCAATAACGGAATTCTCTGCAGTAGGAATCGCACAGGAAACAGAAGCTGAATATTATCTGGAAAAGGGAATGTACAGGGAAGCGGAAGCTTTGGCATTAGAGGCTTACTATAAAGCCAAAGATTTTTCACAGAACTGTATAGCCGTAGCAGCATTACTTACTATTGGAAGATGTAGTTTCCTGACCTATAAAAAAGATATGCTTTTATATGCGGTTGATGCATTGAAGGCTGAGAAAGAAAAGGCGGTTGTTGAATTGCTTAAGGGGGAAATAGACTGTGCCTTGGCTTATCTATATGGGTTGAATAATGATGTGAATCAGATAGAGGACTGGCTGATTACAGGCAGCAGGCAATATTTGCTGACACAGGCAAATTCATATATATATGTTGTCTATGGAATGATTCTGGTCAAGCAGAAGCAGTTTTTCAGATTAAAGGTGGTTGCTGATATTCTGGCAAAAATGCATGTACATCAAAAACATATATTTGGTGATATCTATGCACTGCTATATAAAACGATCGCATTTGAAAATCTAGGTGAGACGAATGAGGCAAGGAAAAACTTCAAGGCATTAGTGAACGCTGCAGAGGCTGATATGATCATAATGCCACTGATTGAATTCTCTGATTATCTTGAACCGTTTATTCAGACAAGTGGTAGGTCACCCTATATAAAGCTGTTAAAAAGTAAAATCAAAGAAAAGCAATATAGATGGAGGACTTCTGTGTTTTCTGAAAGAGAGCAGGAAATCATCCGATATATCAATGCAGGGTTTACAAGGAAAAAGACAGCTGAGATGTTAAGATTGAAGGAGAGCACAGTCGCAACATTTATGAAGCGTATCTATAAGAAAGCAAATGTGAACGATAAGGAGGAATTAAAAGATTTCTGTAATAAATTATGAAATAACAGGTGACATAAGAGCATCTGTTTTTTTATCTTATACAGTTTTGAGCCTAAATTTCTCTAAAACATAACAAAAAAAGTCACAAAACTGAAATTTGTCCCCTAAAAAAGGGTACAAATTCGTTAAGAATAATGCTTGAAATAAGCTTATAATTATAGTAGATGATAACTTCGCTGGCTGATAGCATAAGTAGATCATCTAGAAATTTGCTTAGGATCCTGCGAGTAAAAACGAAGGGAAATCCTAAAAAAATAAAATCTTACAGTTACTTACTGTAAGACTTTCCAACTACCTTTACACCTCATATTATAGAGATATTATAAAAAATGTAAAGGGATTTCATGGTAATTTCTAGAAAAAACCTTATTTTTGATATTATTTTTACAATTTGTTCTATTACGTCGTTAAAAATGATATATATATGAAATTTGTTTGTTAGTTGGACAGACACTTTTCGTCACGGAAAAGAGGTTAAAACTTATGCAGACACTATTACATTCTCAGCAGATTTGTACGAATCCATTCCTGCTGAATATCAACATAGAGAATCCGAAGACTTTGAATGACTGGCTATCAATATATCTTGATGATATTTCCAAAGAGATCACCATAAATACCTTTAATAATTACAATAGCTATATTTTCAGACATATCGTACCTGTACTCGGTGAGTACAAACTGACTGAGCTTACTGCCCCGATAATCAAAAAATATATTTTAGAGAAGCTTTCAAATGGAAGAATCAGAATCACAGGGGAAGAAAAAGGACTTAGTACCAAGACTGTAAAAGAACATTTTACGTTATTAAAGAAAGCACTGGATAAAGCGGTGGAGGAAGGAGAAATGTATTACAATCCCTGCCACAGTATCAGCTTCCCGAAGCAGATCAAGCCGGAGATACACGCTTTGGAGCAGGAGGAGCAGGAAAAGCTGGAAAGTCATATCCATGCGCACTTTGAACCAAATTCAAATTTAACCGCAAAGGTTGCCTTATATGCAGGCTTAAGAAATGGTGAAGTATGTGCGTTACAGATTAAAGATATCGATTCCAAAAACAGCATGATATCCGTATCTAAAACATTATACAGAACGAAAACAGCATCAGGGAAAACAGAGATCATAGTAAGTAAGACCAAAAACAAAAGACAGCGGTTTGTGCCGATCACAAAGGGCTTGATGGACGATCTAAAGACATATATCGCCACGATGCCTGAGGAAATGAGAAACAATCCGGAGCAGTATGTTTTTACCAATCAAAGAGGAAACCCACTGGAACCGAAACGATTATTATGTCACTTTAAAAAGCTATTAAAGGAAGCGGGATTGCAGGATATCAAATTCCATAATCTGCGGCATACCTTTGCGACACGATGTCTGGAATGTGGGATTGATATGAAAATAGTTTCCAAGGTTCTAGGACATTCAACGATTCAGATTACTGCAGACCTATATACGCATGTCACAAACCGGGCAATGCAAAATGCAATGTCAAAGCTGATAAAAGAAAACTGGAACAATGCCTATCAGAAGCTCTGATTCAGCATAATCCCAGTGTGTAGGTCTTACAGTAAGTAACTGTAAGACGATTATAGCAGAAGAAGAATGAAAATACCAGCAAAAAGATTTTTGGGGGTCGAAGAATCTTATAAACGAATGGAGGATAGCAATAAAGTTATTCTTTTTCTTGTTCTGATTACCACCTGAATTCGTAGAGGAGAAATGGTAGGTGAAAGGGAAATGTTTCGTATGATCAGTGTGAATTCATATTTTAATCGGTTACAAACAAAATTTTTTTTGAACAATGCATCACACGAGAGTCTTATATGGGAAATGAGAAAGTCTGAGGTCCAAATGATACAAATTTTTATGAACCTCAATCGCATCATCAATAAATATATCATCAGCAAATATGTAAAGCGAGAGAACAAGCCCGGATAGGGATTATTGTAAGTTTAAATGATTTTAAACATATAGAATATGGAGGAAAAGGAGAAATGAAACGAAAACATAAAATAGGCATAGCTGCTGGCGTAATCTCATTATCGATGGTTACAGCCATGGCTACAGGTTTGATTAATACGGGTAATTTGTTTGCGGAAGATCCTACTACGTTATCGTCAACTGTTTTCAGTGGTTTACAAAATGGAGATAAAATTGTTTTGGGTGGAAATAGGTTTGTCGTGCTTGAGGCAAACACAGGTAAACTACTATCACTAGATAATTCAGCTGGAGGAAAAGTAAAAGCTGAAGAAATAGAAAATCAACGTGTGATTTGGGAAAAATCTATTCTAAACACAGCAGATAGTAAACTAATAAATGGGACATCAACAGTTTTGGACTATGATGATTTAGGTGGTTGTGATGATCATACTTGTTCATTATTACCTAATATCGGGAATGGATCAGTTTTTTGGACTGGTAGTAAAGGTAAAGCTGTTGATACTCGAATAGCCATTAATGCTAATGGAACTGGTAGGGCGCTTTCAACTGGAACAGGAGGAGTAGTTCAAGCTGACTTTACATGTTCTGGTGATGGTGTGGATAGAGATTTTTTTGAAAAAGGAAGTGATGATGCTCCGACATCTGACCCTACCACATGTAAGCTAGTTGCGATTTATGGGCAAGGCGTATATTGGATGAATAGTGTAACGCCTATACCTATCCCACCTGAATCATATTTGCATCCATTCGATAATCCTAATGCTAATATTACAACCGGTCAAAAAAATTGCTTAGCAATTTCATCCACAACTGGTACTCCAGATCAAGTTATGGGTACAATAGAAGGGGGAATATGGACAAGCACAATAGAGAAAATGACGCCAGGTGAATATGCGGGTATGCAAAATGCATGGACAAGGGTTTGGTGGTCAGACTTGGATGGAGTGTATAGTGGAACTAATAGAGTGGATTTAATACATGCTGGTGATGAATGTACTAGACCAGCTCAAGCTGATAAAGCAGCAGTTCGTCCAAGTGTTACCGCTGATTTATCATCAGTCCTGTTTGTATCCGCAAATGGTACACCAGTGGATGCAAACCTACAAGAAGCTGTAGGTACTCTTACTTTGCTTGATAATGATATCAAATTTGCATTAGCTTCAGATCAATCTACAACAATAGAGGCCGCAAACAGTGATACGATCAAAGTAAAATATGATACAACTGATATCTCAACAGGCTCAAATCAAAATATTAAGGTTATTGTTATTGGAAAAGATGATAGTGGAAATGACAAGATCATTCGATATGAAACACTTGAAAATCTTGATTCTACACCAAGTGGTGAATTGAATATAGATTTAAGTTCAAAAGGATTAAATCTTGAAGCCGGTAGTTATAAACTGCAATTATTCAATGAACAGGATAATAGTGGAGCCGCAGATGGTGGTACTTCTGATCATGCTTCTGCTATGCAGGAAATCTCATTAGATTTAACACAGGGATTGGAAGCTTCTGATGTTACTGCTGAAGGAAACAAAGTTCCTACAAATACAGATTTCTATGATGGTAGTGTAAAATATACCATTAGTGATACTGCAAGTGCCGCAATACAGAATGAATATGGCTATATCCGAATAGGAACACTTGCTGAATTAAATCATGCTTCTACACCAACTGCATATACGAGCGGTTCTACTACATATACAAAAGATGGTGTCTATGAACCGGTACAGGAAGTGGATGAAGATGGCAACCCTAAAGTAGATGAAAAAGGTCAGCCTGTCTATAACTATGATAATTGCTTGTATGTGCAATTAGCTACTGGAAATAATACATCTGATCCGAGCTTTAAAGCTACGACCATGCTTCGATTGGATTCTATTAAAATAGACTCCAAGGATCCATATTTTCCTTCTGGAAAGAATGGTGAGGAAGCACCAATTACAGTTGAAAATATCAAAGATCCAGATCCAGCACCGACATCTTTCTTCGCTTCTGTGTTCACGTTGGGAGATACACCGGGTGAGGATCTGGAAGAAGAATTTGGTAGTAAGCATATCAAGCTGATTCCAAATGCGAAAGACTATGCTGCTTCTGATTATAACGATGATGATACATTGAAGTCTACTGCGAAAGCATTAGAAGGCGGTATCGTTTCTTATAAATTAGATGCTAAATATCTAGATGGAAATGGCTCAGTAGATAACAGTAGAACATTTACTCAAATGACCATCAATGTTGATGATGCAAAATTCAAAGATATAGCACCTTATTTTGAATTACAAGGTACAGAATCTGAAGCGTACTGGATCGAATTGACGGCAGTAGACCGTGCAGGACGAGAAAAGACGTTAGAGCGTAAGCTGTATATGGATGATTCTGTGGCAGCGAAACCAGGGGTGGAAGTAAATTCCATTACGAAAAACGAAGATGGTACTGAGGTCAAAATCAAATATGAAGGCGGCCTGGTGGAAGATGAGAATGGTGATGAGGTCGCTAACTGGGTTGGAACCGACATTCAGATCGATCTTTCTTTGACTGCTGCTGAAAAAGAAGATGTTAAGAGTGGCATCGATCATTATGAATATGCCGCAAAAGAAGATATCGAACAGTGGCTGAAAGAAAATCCTGATAAGAAACGAGAAGACTATGATGGATGGATCAGCCTTGGTAAGAAAAAAGATGAGAAAGGCAATGATACAAAAGATCCGGAAACAATCTTCAAAACCGACGCAAAGATCGTGTCCATGAATGATGAGTATTTCTTCCGTGCGGTTTCTCGTGCAGGAATTGCGGGACAAGAGTCCTCTTTTGTGATCAAGATGGACAAGGCAGTGCCTGATCTGGAAGTCGAAGCGATAAATGTTGCAACAAAAGATTCTTATAAAGGCGAGATTGCGGAAAAGGGCGTTATTTTCAATATCATACCAAAAGGCAATGAGCCTGAGAGCGGAGTGAAGTATTACTATCGTGGTGTTCCTACAAACTGGACTCCACCGAAAAAAGGAAAGGCAGTTACTTATGATGCGACTCCTGTTCTGCCAACCGATGAAGAAATTCCTTGGATCGAAATCACACCGGATCCTGAGGAAACAGATCCTGCGAAAAAGTATTCTATTCTCCTCGCAGATGATTTTGATGGAATCTATTATTTCCGTTCCAGCAATGGTGCGAATGTTACGACAAAAGCAGTAGATATACCAAGCGTCAAAGCAGCGATCGGTGTAGAACAGCCTAAGACACCAATCACAGTAACTGCCACTGCCGGGGATGCAGGTGATGCATATGATGGCAAGTGGACGAATAAGGATATCACGTTTACATTGTCTGGTGGCCTTGATGATGGTGAGGCGGCATATTATGAGTATGCGACAGAACGAACTTCAACCAAGTGGACAAAAATACCTAAAGATGCAACTGATAACAAATTCAAATTGACGATCAAGGACGATACCGTCAATGGATATTATTATTTCCGTGTTGTTAAAACTGGGGATGATGACGAGGTCCCATATTCTACAACCAAAACAGGGGTAAGGGTACGTCATGATGCGAATATTCCTTTGTTTGTCATAGATGGCGTCAAGTTGTCTCCAGAACCACCTGCAATCGCAACGTCATTTGTCACATTGAGTGTCGAGATGAAAGAGATGAGTGCGGAGGAATTGAAAAATTGTTCACCGATCGCAGCGTACAGTGTGGATGATGGAGCGACATGGATTCCGGCAGACAGCAAGGATTCCAGAAAGTTTACCTATGATTTTAAAGATAACACTGCAAACATCAAGATCAAGGTGAAGGATGAAGCCGGAAATATCGCAACCTATGGTGAAATTCTTACAGTAAACAATATCGATAAGACAGGACCAAGTGCTCCTAAATTCCCATCAGATTTTGTGAACGGGGAATGGAAGAATACGAAACAGACGAAGATACCGATCACCTTTGAGATGGCCGATACAGGTGCATGGGAATGGATCCAGTATCATGTCCAAAAGCTGGATGGAGATGAATATAAAGAATACGACCTTTCCACAAAGGCATTTCTTGATGAAATCACATGGATCGGTGTCAAAACACCTTTGAAGAAGGAAGAAGTTGATGTACAGATCGAAGAAGAGGGAAGCTTCCGTATCATTGCCAGAACGATCGATTCCATGGATCGTGTCAGTGCAGAATCTATGACAACAGGTGTGATCAAGATCGACTTCACTGCTCCGATAATCAAGGATGCCGAAGCGGTAGAGGATAAATGGGCAACCGCAACGACAGGCTTCCTGAATGCGATCACAGGTGGAAACTATTTCAAGGATCATATCACCTATCAGTTTATCGGTGAAGATAATGCTGGCGGTAGTGGATTGGAAAAATATCAGTATCAGCTTGCAGATGATGATGCGACAGGTCCGGATGATACGAAATGGATCGATGCCTATCAGGGAGAAGTCAATATCGAGGAAGATTTTAGCGGACAGTTGTTCATACGCTGTCTTGACTACGCAGGAAATGCTTCTGATGTGGTGAGCTTTGATGGTATCAAGGTAGATGCCACATCTCCTACATTGACAGCTTCTCCTGCGAAATTGGATGATGGATATTCTAATAAAAACAGCGTAACCATTACAGCAAAGGATCTTGGAAGTGGAATCCCGGATAGCAGGATACAGTATGAAACAGACTATAACGGGACAGAATCCTTCCGCAATGATGAGCTGATTCTGTCTGCGGAAGGTACAGCAACGTTGAATGATCTGCCAAACGGTGCATATGGAATCACGTTTAAAGCGGTGGATAAGAGCGGACATACGACAGAATTAGTTTATAATGTGATGATCGATACAGAAACACCGGAAATTGCGATCGTAGATCCAAATCCAGGCAGTATCGTAAGTGAAAAGGAAATCACGATCGAAGTGCGTGAACCGATCAGTGGTTTACAGTCATTGGAAGTTACCCTGGATGGCAAAGAGCTGACAGATGTGACCTTGCAGCCGGATCGAAAGCCTTCTGAGCTTTCGGGAGATAATGTTCTTGTCTATACAGCGAAAGTCACCAGTAGTGGAACATTGAATGTGAAGGCAGTCAGCAATTCTGATCATGGAGGCACCAATGCAACTGTGACAGAAAGTCTGGCAATCACTAATGTATACAACGTGAAGCCAAAATTAAAGGTAGAAGCTTATACAGGCAAGGATGAATCCCTGGATAAGTATAAAGAAGAAGAATTAACGACAGAAAACATCGAGATCGTATTGAAAAATACAGAACAGGCGATCAAGGACAGCGATCTTACCTTCCAATTCATGGAATTTAAAGACGGAGTTAATTTGACACATGATTGGACAAATACGACGGATGTGGTGGATGAAAACGGAAATAAGATCAATACAGGCGGAAAGTTCTCTGTTTATAAAAATGGACGCAGGACTTATCAATTCCGAGCAGTCATGTTAGATCCGGAAGACTCCACTAAGCCACCGATACTGGAAAGTAATATCGTGGAGATAAAAGTCGCACAGGATACGAAACGTCCGGATGCACCGATTTTAGAGACCAAGAATGTGGATGATTATACACAAACAAAATGGTACTATGCTGCACAGACGATGAGTGTCAAGTTTACGAAGAATCCGGATGCCGCAAGTCAGTGGATCGAATACAAAGACACATCTGATGGTGCCAAGGCAACCTGGAAAAAAGTAACGACGCCCAATGCCGCAGGACAATATGAATTTAAAGTGACAGGCGACAAAGAACATGTCATCTATATCCGAAGCAATGATATCTTCGAGAGAGCAAGTGATGTGACAAATGCTGCTTATGTCAATATCGATGCAGCAGCACCGGAGTTTGATGTAAAAGCCAAATATACCGGCTCCAAAGCAGAATTGACTCTGGTTACTGAAAATGATGCAGGTAAATCAACCATCGGTATCAGCGGCATCAAACGGGCAACGATCACAAAGCTTGATGATGCCAATCAACCTGAAAAAGATGAGACCGGAGCATTGAAACAAAAGGATTTCTATAACAAAAAGACAGAATTGGATAAGAACAACTTTGGCAATGGAACTTATCGTGTCAATCTAACAACGAATTCCGGTAAAGTTGTGGAAAAGGATATCGTCATTGATGGTATCGCTCTTCCAAAACCTACGATCAGCGTAAACGGATATAGTGTTGCTACGGATGGTAGTGAAACTGACTATAAGAGCGGAAAGTGGACAAATGATCCTTCTGTACGTTTGGAAGTCGTAGAAAGAAATGCAAGTGCAGGAGCTCCTGCTCTTACCTATGAATATCAGGAAGATGGAGATAAGGGCTGGACACAGTTTGCTTTGGATGGCACAAGCAATGAAATGACAGTCACTGGTACTGGTAAGCATGCGATCAATATCCGAGCTAAGAATGCAAGCGGCGGTGTATCTGAAATCTATTACTATAATGTTTGGATCGATGATACATGGGACAATAGCTTCAATATCAAGTATGAAGGAAACTATACGGCTGCTGATCCAATGAATATCCCTTGGTACAACAGTACACAGGTCGTTCAGTCAACCTTTACAAGTACATCGAATGGATGTAAAGAATGGATCGAGTACAGTGAAGATGGCGGAATAAATTGGAAACACAACAGCAAGAACACGTATGAGGTCAGCACGACCGGTGCACATGAGATTATGGTACGTAAGAACGATGAACTGAACAGTGCAGTGACGAGTGGAAAAGACAATACGAAAACGATCCATGTCAATATCGATAAAGAAATGATCACTGATTTCAAAGTGAAGATCGATAAAGACAGTTATTCTTCTTTCCTGAGTACGATAACATTTGGCATTTATCATAACGAAGCGAAGAAGGCAAGCATCACCGGAAACTTTGAACCATCCGGAGCCGGCAAGATCTACTATCAGATCGTGGAGGATCCTGCGGATTATGTCAATCAATATGCAGATGCATCTGATCCTGACGCAAAAGGATGGAAGGAATATACAGCAGAGATCCAGCTGGGCAATGATTTCAAAGGCTTCATCTATGCAAAGGCAAGAGATAAAGCTGGAAACATTTCTCCGATCATACGTACTGACGGTGTTGTCATCGATACGGTAAGACCTACGATCTCCATCGGTGATGGCAGCGATAACTGGATCACAGACAATGCGCTTCAGATCAATGTCAGTGATTTTGCGGATGGAACCGCAACGGTAGGAAATGCATCCGGAATCACAAGCATCAGCTATGAAACTGATGAAGCATATCCTTTGGAAGGAACAGCGGATGTTGAAGACAACAAGGCATATATCAGCGGTCTGCGTGATGGTCAGTATCAGCTGAGTGTTACAGGAGTCGACAGAGCCGGCAATGAAACTATAGAAACCAAAGAAATCAAAGTGGATCGTTCTAAACCTACGTTGAAGATCGATGGCTATAGTGAATTGAGCCTGACAACTGTGAATCATCTTGTATTGACACCAAATGCCGGTGTCAGTGGAATCAAGACATTGGATGTGAAAGCAGATCTGTATGATGGCACAACCATCGATGAAACACTTACAGGTCCTGCATATACCTATGCAGCAGCGAAAAACGGTACGTATACCTTTACGCTGACCAATAATGCAGGCAATATTGCAGAAGTCGTTCTGGAAGTAAACAATATCTCAGATAATCTTGATGATATCATGGGATTGGATATCAAGACAAAAGATACGACAGGCAAGGAAATCGATTATTTGAATGCAGAAGAGTTGCCAGGAAAAGCTGCTGCCCCTGCATGGAGTGCAAATGGCGTTGAATTCCAGGCACATGGTTCAACGAAATTCAGAGCATCTGTAGATGATGGAAGATATACGGATTTCAACGCAGATGGAACGTTCACTGTAGAAAAAGAAGGTATCCATACCGTTAGAATCAAAAACGATGCAGATACGACAACAAGAACCTTTGTGGTCAAGATCGATAAAAAATTAGTACAAAACGTTGAGATCATCGGTGCGGCCGATGACGAATACGCAGCAGACACATGGTTCCACGATAAAAACGTCATGGTCCAGGCAAGCTATACAGCAGAAGATACAGGAATCGATGAATGGCTGGAATACTATGACGCAAGTAAATTCGAGTGGGTACGAGGCGATAGTGTTACTCTTTCTCAGGAAGGAAAGCACACTGTAAGGTTCCGTGGAAATGATGAGCTGAATCGTCCTACCGAAGAAAAGAGAGTTACGGTCAACATTGACCAGACAGCTCCGACAGATTTGAGAATCAAGATCGAAAAGAGTAAATTAAAAGAATACATCAATCATCTGTTCCCTAATATTTTTGATACATCTGTGGAAGTCACGATTCATGCGAATGGTGATATCTCCGGTAATAAGAAAATAGAATATCAATTGGTAAATGAAGAAACAGGAGATACCTTCAATGATATGGTAAACTGGAAAGAATATAATGACAGCTTTACCATTCCAGATGGATTCAAAGGCAAGATCTATGCAAGAGCAACAGACAATGCCGGAAACAAAACAGTGAATGCAGTGACAGAGGATGGTATCATCGTTGATACGAACACGCCTGTCATCACATTCCAAACAACGCCGACGGCTGACTTTACCAAAGACAATACGGTAAAGGCAACAATCAATCCAACCCTGTCCGGATTGCAGAAAGCATGGTATACGATCACGAAGAACGGTATCACGACAACATATGATATCGATCTGAAGGAAATGGATGCATCCAACAATATCACATTGAAGGATCTTCCTGATGGGAAATATGACATCGTGCTGAACGCAAGAAACAAAGCTGGTAAGACAGGTACAAATACATTGAGCGATGTCATGATCGAAACAAGAGCTCCATTATTGAAGGTAGATGCAGACCTTGTGAAAAAAGCAAGCAGCATCCCTGTTTCGATTGATGTGGACATGAGTGATCTGCATTCTACCTTGACTGCTTTGACTTGGCAGACAAGCGGAACATCTGCACAGGATATCCTTGCGGATAGAAAATTCACGATTCGAAACAATGGAGTCTATAAGATCAAAGCAGAAACATCATCCGGTGTAACCGCAGAAAAGACATTGGTCGTTACGAATATCACCAATGTAACAAGTTCCATCGGTATCAACGCTTACTATTCAGAGAATGATGTTGCGTATACAGGCGGAGATACATGGAGCGATAAAGATATCACCATCGAAGTCAGAGATCTAAGCGGAGTGATCCCGGAAGCTGATCTCAAGATGGAGATGAGGGTAATCGACCTGAAAGACGATTCATCGACCGGATGGACGGCAATGGAAGTAGATAAGGACAATGCAGGTCTTTATAAAACAGTCGCAAGTACAGAAGGCAGCTATGTATATGAATTTAGAGGCAGCTATGAAGATGTACCAGGCACAGCAGCGGCGTTCCAGGTAAACATCGACCGTTCTGCACCAAAGAAACCGTTGTTTGATGATGATACATTAAGTAAATACGACAACGATAGCTGGCACAGTGAATTCAACGCAGATCTGAAAGCAGGTATCGACGCAACGGAGGGCTGTGATGAATGGCTGGAATACAACATCGACGGCGCCACTGATTTCGATGGAAATACGCTTTGGACACCAACGCTCGATCCGGAAAAAGGAACGATCAGAGTAGCGGATGATAAAGACCATATCGTTTTGATCCATACAAAGGATCGCCTTGGAAGAATTTCAGAAGTCAATGAGATTCATGTAAAACTGGACAGCACACGACCTACGAACTTCTACATCAAGGAAGGAGACGACTTGTATCAGGACTTCCTGGATAAGCTGACAGGTGGAAAATTCTATAAAGAAAGCAGAACGATTGAAATCGGTGGTAACTTCAACCTTTCCGGTGTTGATCGAATCGAATATCAAATCGTAGAAAATGAAGCAGATTTTGATCCAGCTGGTACATGGACAAATGTCAATATAGCCAAGGGGGCAGAGTCCGGAACCTTCCCGATGAAGGCCGGAACCAAAGGCATGATCTATGCACGAGGTGTGGACAAGGCAGGAAATGAAACAGGCATCATCCGAAGTGATCTGATCATGATCGATAAAACCGCACCATTATTGAAAGTTCCAGCAGATGCAACGGAATGGACCAATGATACGACGATGAAGATCGGTGTAAAAGATGATATGTCCGGTATCAAGAGCGTGAAGTACAGCAGTGTAGATCCTGCGCAAAGCGGAGATGTCACCCTTACGGATACGATCGATGATGAAGGCTATCGTGAAGGTATCATCCGCAATCTGAAGGATGGCAATTATAAGGTTGAGATCATCGTAACAGATAATGCAGGTATCACACAGACGCTATATCCTATCGTCAAGATCGATACCGTAACACCTGATTTGAAGGTAGAAGGACAGACCTCCAAGCCACAATCAAGCGTCACACTTGATTTGATCCCGGTAGTTGGCGGAAGCGGTCTGCAGGAGATTCAGCGACTCGAGAAACAGGATGATGGAAGCTTTGAAGTAAAAGAAACGATCTCTGCTGTCAAAGGCAAAGAAAAATATCCATATGAATTCATTGAAAACGGAACCTATTACTTCCAGGTTGTCAATGGCAAAGGTGATGTTTCCGATAGAAAAGAAATCACCATCAGTACGATCAAGTCTGACAAACCGGTCATCGTCTTTAGAACAGATAACGGATATGAAAAAGATACTTGGAGCGGTCAGCCTGTGACATTGGAAGTTCATACGAATACCAATGCAAAACTAAGCTATCGTAAAGTTGGCGAAGCAGCCTTTACCAACGCAGACAAGGGTTATTATCAGAATCTGACATTTGATCGAACCGGTACTTATACTTATGAATTCCGTTCTGAATTCGAAGGAGTCAGTGGAGCTGATCCAAAAGTTACAACGGAAACATACACAGTCAAGATCGATATGGAGGCACCGAAGAAGCCAACGATCGAGAATGTAAGCGACTATGACAAGTGGTTCCATCTGGATACCAAAGATCCAGCAAATCCAAAAGGAAAAATAGTAACAGTGATCCGTAATACGGAGGATTATGCAAACGGCGTGAAATATGGTGATGGAAGCAAGGAATCTCTCTACTACCATATAGACGGTGATAACGAAACAGACGGTACACCAAAATGGATCGAAATGGACAGTGATTCCATTATGATCAACAAAGTTGGAGATAATGTCGTAACCTTCAAGCTCGTTGATGAAGTCGCAGAGCATGAAACCCTGAGTGATCCAATTCATGTCAAGATCTATGATGAGAATCCAAAAGTTGAATTGAGATCCAGTACGAAACCGGTGAAATCCTTTGAACTCGGTATCGATATTACAGGAATCACAAGCTCAAAGAATCAGATCAAGAAGCTGACAGTGGAAAGAGTAGGCAGTGAGCCAGTAGAAATCCCGACAGAGCAGGGTGTATTCAAATACAACTTCCCGATCAACAAGAATGGAAACTATATCGTTCATGTGGAAATGGAACTTGGCGGCGAAGCAGAAATGACACTACCTGTTAATAACATCATCGAAGAAGATCCAACGCTGGATATTACCGCAACTTATGATGATGCAGGAACCGCAAAGAAATATGATTTTGGAACCTGGTCAGAAAAGGCAGTCAAGCTGAGTGCAGTAGATCCAAACAGTGTTGCAGGACTTTCTATCGAATACAGCAGCAAGGTAAAAGGCGGCACATGGAGTAGCTATGTTCCATATAGTGGAGATATCGATATAACGACAACAGGCACTTATTACTATCGCTTCAAGACCATCTTGACAACAGGCACTGATCAGTATGAAACCGAACTGAATGAAACATATGCAGTGAAAGTGGATACGAAAGAGCCTGCGGAAGTCGTTATCGATCAATTTAATACCTACAGCGATTCCAATAAATGGACCAGCACACCAGTAAATTTGACAACGACATTCGATAAAGAATTGAATGGCGCAAATGAATGGGTCGAAGTCCAGGTAGATGGCGGTACATGGGAAAAGAAGAACAGTATTCTGATCTCAGCTGCAGGAAAGCATGAAATCAAATTCAGATCAGTAGATGAGCTTGGCAGGATCACAGTGGCGAAAAATGCTAAAGATACGGTCTATGTCAACATCGATAATACATCTGCAGGAAACGTAACGATGAAGATCGGCAAGGATACGATCACAGATGGAAATCCAAATAACATCTCCTTCGATAAGTACTATAAGAAGAACGATAAGATCGAATTGAAACTGATCAAAACGGATGGTACAGAAGATACGAACGGTAAGATCTACTATAATCTTGCGACAAACAGAGACGCTCCAAAGAGCGATGCATGGGAAGAGTATAAAGGCCCATTCAATATTCCGGAAAACTTTAGAGGAAGTCTGTATGCGTATGGAGTCAATCAGTCCGGCAAGGTCACAGAGACGATCCGATCCAATGGATTCACATTGGACAGTGAAGCACCTGCGATCGTAAAACCGGTATCTATGAGTACATGGAACAAGTCTGATGAACTGGATATCGAGATCACAGACAATCTGTCAGGTCTGGATGCAGCATCTTTGAAATATACGAGATACGCAGATGACACAACGACGACACCGATCGGTTCCGCACAGACGTTCACAGTAACAGATGGCAAAGGCACGATCACATTGCCAAACGGCGATTACTATGTCGAAATCGAAGCGAGTGACAAGGCAGGAAATAAAGCAGCGGTCAACAGAATCCATGTCATGATCGATGCCAATGCATATGCATTCAATGTCAATCAAACAGCAAGTGGTGACCATGCACAGATCGATGTGACTGTCACACAGAATGTGACCGGTATCTCCGGAATCGAAGGAATCTATATCAGAAGCAATCGAAGCAGCTGGCAGTTGATCAGTGATGCTCCTCATAAGACAGGAAGCTATGACGCATACAAGAATGGAACATATCAGGTCAAGGTCGTAAACAAGGCAGGTAAGGATAGTGAGATCAAAGACATTACGGTAAGTGGTCTTGCGGACGATCTTCCAACCTTTGAATTGAAAACAACCGATGGATTTGAATTTGGTGATTTCTGGTATCAGCCATTGACCATCCTGGTAGAAAGCAATGCGGATGAGATCTATTACAGTACGAACGGAAAGAACGGTCCATGGAAGACCTATGATGAAAAGATCGAAATCACAGAAACAAGTGCATATCAGTTCACATTCAAAGTGAAGACAGGAGATAAGGAATATATCTCACTGCCATATGATACAAGAGTTATCGTAAACAAGGCGTCTGGTACACCATCTGTTGTAAAAGCAGGAGACTACCGCATGTTCATGCGCAGTGTATTCTCTTCATTCAGCAATGAAAAAGAAGAATGGCATCAAACAGGAGAACGAATCAAATTCTCACCAAGCTCTGAATCAGCACCAGGAATGAAGGTAGGGGCATATATTCAGGTATTGGAAGCAGACAAAGATGGAAACGGCATCGGATACAGTGATCAAAACTTCAAATTCGTTGATGAGAAAGATCCATTCTACACATTCAATGAAGAAGGACGTTTCGTAATCTATAAATTCTATGCGTATTACATCGAAGGAAAAGAAAATGAATTCTCAACTCCTGCACAGATCGATAAGGTATACTTCAACATTGATGGTACTGCACCGGAATATTTGAGATTAAGTGCAGATGTTGATGGAAGCAGCACGATCTTAAACAATATGACAGGCGGATTGTTCTTCAAAGAACCTGTCAAGATCATACCAGAGGGAAGCGATTCCCTCTCCGGTATCGATCACTATGAATTTCAGAAGGTGGAATGCAGCGGAGAAGAATGTGAGGTCACAAGACCTTCAGACAGTGGCTGGAAAACAGAAGAAAGCTATCTGGTGCCACAGGATTTTGAAGGTGTTGTATATGTACGTGCCGTAGATGCAGCGAAGAACTATCTAGAGAAATCTATCCAGCTCGCAGTAAAAGATGATACGACAACGTATAAAATTCTGGAGGATATCAATGACTGGACAAGCATAAAGGATCTGAACATTGAAGTGACACCTTCTACAACAGGATTGAAGGAACTAAACTATGTTGCTTATGAAGCCGATAAGGAAAATGAAGCAAACAGGATCAAAATTCCGGCAACCGATACAGAAAACAAGCTGTTCACGATTCATGATATTCCTGAGGGAATTTATCAACTGAAAGTGATCCCGGTAGAGAATGGGGGAACCTCTATCAATCGTGGAGCACATTCTCTGA